>Ga0070749_10001680_pt1 | contig 14960 bp, 14 predicted proteins | sample VirMetDEL_Nov_18_FD_75180 | JGI IMG/M metagenome (GOLD analysis project Ga0070749, IMG submission 75180) | Aqueous microbial communities from the Delaware River and Bay under freshwater to marine salinity gradient to study organic matter... | ecosystem: Environmental > Aquatic > Marine >...
GACCCCAAGAAGTCCCGTGAATCTCGATGTCAACGTGGTGCTGGGCTTCCTCCATGCGGTCTTCGGACTTGGTGATGAGGTGCGTCATGTGTCCCTGAAGCCAGTCACCGAGGTCGCCCTGCTGGTCAGCCGGACAGGACACGACGAAGCCGTCCCGCATGGGGAGCAGGACACGCCCACCGTAGGTCTCGGTGAAGGTGGGATGCTCAAACACCTTGTCCATGAGAGCGGCTTCGATCTTCATCAGCCCGACACCGAGAGCCTGACCACGCCCCTTGTCGTAGCCTTCGCCCATCACAACGTCCTTGACCTTCTCGATGTAAGCCCCGGCAGTCGGCCAGTCGTCGGTGAACCGGGCTGCGAGGGCATCCATGAAGGTCTGAGCCTTCTCAGCGGAGCCGAGAGCGTCCCGCAAGACGTTCATCCGGCCACCGTTGAGCCAAGCGTTGGCGGCGATCTTGAGAGCCTTCCTCTCAACGTCAGCGACGGGAGCGAGGGCGGTGTAGAAGTCGTCGTTGCCCTCGTAGAAGGCAATCATGTCAGCGTCACCGGACAGGTAGGCGAGGATTTGCCAGTGACACGCGGTGTAGTCCGCGTAGATGATGCGATGGGAAGGGTCGGTGACCGTGATGGAGGGTCGCCATGCGGAGGGGATGCTCTGGAGAGGGAAGGTGCCTCTGGTATGGAGGCGACCGTCGATGCCCCGCTTGTAGTCCGGGGTCACCGTCCCGCCGTTCAGGGCTGAGAGGACGGGAAGATCCAGAAGTCCCTGCTCCTCTACCTTCCGAGCCTTCTTCGGGTCGAGGGTCGTTTCCCGCATCAGCCGCGACAAGATGATGGGGTTGATGCCCACTTTGCAGTCGTTTAAATAAGCGGGTATACTCATTGTAGCTCCATTGTCGTATGGGGTTGTTGTCATACCTGTCGGTCTTCAAGCCCCTCCAGTCTAACTCACTGGAGGGGCTTCTCTGCTTCAGAGGCTCAGTGCCTCAGTCTTCACTTCGATCCGCGCCGGGGTGTAGGCGAGGTTGCTCAGCAGTTGCTCGATGAGCTTGCTCTGACTCATCCCGGTCTGGTCGCAGATGTCCTTCAGCTTGTGGAAGGTGTCCGGCAGCAGTCGGATGTTGACCTGTACGCGCCGTGGTGTCCTTCGTGGCCTTCTCATGGTTCCCTCCTTCGGTTCCATCCCATAGTATAGCGGGGTGCTATCAGAGTCAAGCACGGAAACCCGGAAAGGTAGTAGGGGTAGTAGCCGGTAGTAGGTAGCCCCTACTACCCTTAAACCCAGTAACTACGGGCATCCCCGGCTAAGGTAGTAGGGTAGTAGGTACTTTTGAAGATCAGCATTAGAAAAGAGGTCATACACTATGGGGTATGTATCTATGATGTATGACCCCCTTTAAAAAGGTGTAGCGCCGATACCCCCTACTACCCTACTACCTCACCCCGGAAACCCAGCAGCCATCGGCATCGAGGGGTAGTAGGCACATCTTACTACCTTCGGGCTACCGACCTACTACCCGCTACCGGATGCTATCAAATCGTGGTAAGGTGGTGGGGACAACCCACCGTGCTGGAGGTGTCATGGGCAGCAGGTACATCCCCAAGCGGGAGCGGGAGTTGAAGCAAGCCTTTGAGTCTCGCAACATCGAGGAGTTTTTCTGGTGGATTGTCCGAGAGCATGAGGACAACCTTCTTGATGGTGATCCCAGCCACATGACCCACGGGGTCTTCCGGCTCGCTCTGGACAGGCTGTCTGCGATGCACATGAAGCGCATGGACGCAGAGGGCGGGGAGGGGATGTCGGACAGCGACGTTGCCGAGCTTGAAAGGGTGCTGAAGGTCGTGAAGTGACGTTCATCCCTCCGAGAGTGCCGGTACATCTGGTCAGCAAGGTGGTCTCCGTCATCGGGGATCTTGATACCTTCGCACGGCTCCATCGCGTTCAGGACAAGGACACCAAGAAACTTGTCCCTTTTGAGCCGCTGCCCATGCAGGACAAGATATTCAACGCTGTAAATGCCGGTCATAATAGGATTCTCATCTGTAAAGCCCGTCAGGTCGCGGCGACCACGGGAGCCAAGATGGTCTTGCACCATCAGACCTACGCTGACCAGAACGAAGCCATGAGAGCCATCGTGTCCATGAGGGACGACTCCGCGACGGCTCTCTTGGACGACCCCCGGCGATGGCTTGATGATGTCCCGGCGCTCCTCAGACGCCCCATCAAAACCAAAGCGCGCAACCGCATCGTGTACGGGGACACAGGAGCAAGCCTTCAGTCCTTCACCAGCAGGTCAACGACAGGTCTGCGGTCGTTCACGCCGGCTGCGGCACTCATCAGCGAGGCTGCTTTCAGCCCTGACCTTGAGGAGACCATCGCACAGGCTGATGCTGCCGTAGGAGAGGGACTGCTCATCGTTGAATCGACTGCGGACAACCCTGCGGATTACTTCAGCAAGTTGGTTCGGGACGCGCCCCACAACGGCTGGTTCTTAATCACGATGTGGTGGTGGGAGCATCCGGCGTACACGTCACCTGACTCCGACATCCCGCTGGACTTCAACCCGACCCACGGAGAGCTTCAGCTTCAGCAGAGGTACGGGCTGACGCGCAATCAGTTGCACTGGCGCAGGAAGAAGTCTCTCAGCATCGGGGAGTCAAAGTTCAGAAGGGAGTATCCCGGCTGTCTTGACGATTGCTTTATGCAACGGGAGGGAGGCTACTTCGGGTATGAGATGCTGAGCGATGTCGCCATCAACGACTTCCAGAACAAGCCCTACGTCGAGCATGAGGCTCCTCACCCGCAGGACAGGTATGTCATGGGGGTTGACCTCGGTGGAGGTGTCGGAGGGGACTACAGCGTCATCAGCGTGGTCTCAGTGGGGACACATCAGCCGGTCTACGTTGAGCGGTCGAACACCGTCACCCCGCAACAGTGGGCGCACCGCGCCATTCAGGTGGCCTCCCGGTACAACAATGCGATGATCTTGGCCGAGAGCAACGGTCATGGTCATGCCTTCCTGCTTGAAGTCAACAACTGCGGCTACAGGAACCAGTGGCTCTCCGTGAAGGGGAAGCCGTGGGTCACGACCCTCCAGTCCAAACTGGATGCCTTCTCGACGCTCAGGGAAGCCCTACAACTTGTCCGCATCATGGACAGGGCGACCCACATGGAGTTGCGGTCACTGACCATCATGCCGGGGAAGGTGGCACCGGAGGCTCCCAAAGGAGCGCATGACGACTGCGCGGTTGCCTTAGCTCTTGCTTATCGGTGCCTTCGTGACGTACCTTCGGTCGCAAGAACAGCATCGATGGGCGCAGAAGTGCGCACCCGGATAGACGACTTGATTGATGCTGCGAGGGCAAAAAGAATCAGGTCACATTCCCTTCCTTTTTAGGACGTAAATCATGCTCAAACCATCTGACGTAGCAGATATCGTCGCATCCCATGACGAATACTGGAGCCATCGACGGGATCGCCTCCGAGAGTGCCGGTCGCTCTACCTGACCCGATTCTGGCAGAAGGACACGCCCTACCTTGACGGCATCCTGCGCACCGAGGTTCCGAAGGCATATCAGGTCGTTGAGTCGTACCTCGGCTCCCTGTACGCCAAAGATCCCAGCGTTCTGGTTCAGCCCGACCTCCGTGGACGAGGCAACCCTGAAGTCGCTGAAGCCACGGCGAACCAGTTTCTCCGCACCATCAGAAACCAGATTGAGGACGCGACTCGGATCGCTCTCATCTACCCCTGCGGCTTCATCAAGATGTCCTGCGTGGAGTCGGTTGATCCCATGAAGCGGGTCACCGTGCAATCGATTGCGCCGTGGGAGGTCATCGTTGACGACACCTGTGGATCTTGGGAGAGCCAGCGGTATGTCGGACACACCTACCTCATGCCCCTGCCGGAAGCCCAGAAGCGGTACGGGAAGCGCAGAGACCAGTACCGGAGCCGACCCTACGTCAAGTGGATTGAAGCCGCGCATATCGGAGGAGGGCGTGGCTATGGAGGAGGCAACGACACCAGCGTCGGTCTCGCTCCTGACACTGATAGCAAGTATGGAGAGTTTGTACGCATCGTTGAAATGTACGACCTTGAAAACGACCGCTTGTTGGTGTGGTCGCCTGACTACAAGGACGGGGACAAGTTCTTGTTCACCGGAGTCAAGGTTCAGGTCGGTGCCCTTGATGAAGAAGTCGCGGCTGACACTGACTCCTCCACCGTGGAGACTGAGGTCGTCCATGAGACCACAGGCATCCCCTTCAAGACGGCATCGGGACGCCCGGTCGTGCCCATCATCCCCCTGTACTTCAGCCGTGACCCTGATATCCCGCTTCGCGGCTACTCTTTGGTAGAGCGGTCTTCTGACCAGTTCAGGGAAATGAATGTGATGAGGACATACCAAGCTCAGGGTGTCCGGCGCATGGCGCGTCAGTGGCTTGTCCGAGCCGGCTTCATGTCTCAGGACGGAGCCGCGAAGGTCTCGCAAGGCTTGGACGGGGAGTTCATAGAAGTAGACGTTCAACCGGGGCTTCCTCTGGAGGGGAACATCATCCCTGTCCCGAACACCCCCATCCCTCCCGACATCGCGGCATACGCGAACACGGTCAGTCAGGACATAAACGAAGCGGGATTGTTAGCCCCTTTCACCAGAGGAGAGGTAACAAAATCCACCGCAACTGAGCAAAACCTCCTTGCTTCCTACACTTCCAACGAGTTGGGTCGCATGGCTCGCACCCGTGACGAAGCCATCGCGATGCTCGCCAAGACGTACAACATCATGCTGTCCGTCGTTCTTGGGGATGATGGAGAGCCGCTTTCTCTCGCCAACCCCATCGGCCCGACCATCCTGTCCGCGCAAGACCTGACCGGGGACTTCGGCTACTACGCCGTTGATCCCGCGACGACTCCGATGAATGATCTCGCAAAGCGAGCAGCCATCACGGACTTGGCTCCGCTGTTGATTCAGCTTGGCGCTGATCCCAAGAACATCTTGGAAGAAGTCGTCCGCACCTTCCAGTTGCCTGAGAGCTTCACGGCACCTCCACCCCCGCCGCCTGCTCAGGAGCCAATCCCTACAGGGCTTGCTGAACAGCCTGTGGAGGCTCAGGCGGCTCCCCTTCCCCCACAAGCCCTCCCACCAGAGGTATAGACATGCCAATCCGTCCCAAGATGATGGGTGATACGCCTGATGAGTTGATGGAGGTCGCAGATGAACGCGATGCTCTCGTTGACGAGCAGGTGGACGAGATCATCCCCGCCGCAGAAAGCCCCTACAACGTCAAGGTGCTGGACGCTCTCGCGTCTGCCATCGCCGCCATCAGCAAACTGATGGGCATCGAGGTCGAGGTCGAGTCATACAACGAGCCGACCAGCCGGCTTGACCCCGATGTCGCCCGGTTCTTGTTTATGATTGACCAAGCCGCGAAGGACTATGGTTCCCCGCTGCCCGTCGATCTGAAGGACATCAAGGGCGACAAGGAGTTGACGGCTATCACCGCGCATCTGAAGAACCTTGTGTCCGACAAGGGCTTCAAGGACTTCCTGATGGGAGGCGATGAGCCGCAGGACATGGACGTTGAGATCGAGGTCAAGCGTGGTGACATGGATGAGTCTGACGACTTCTTCATGGAGCGTATGCGCTGATGCGGGTCAGGGCGATCCGCAGCGTCGTCGTCAACCAACTGAAGCGCAGCCCGATTGCGCTTCGGGCGGAAGTCATACGGCAATCGCGGGTCGGCTACCAACCAGAAGAACGGCAAAACCCCTTCCGGCGCACAGGTCGGTTGGGGATCTTGCAGGACGCCATCGAGTTTCGTCAGCAGGTTCAGTTCCAGTACAGCAACGAAGATGAGCCGCGCCGGACAGGTCGGCGGGTGGGCAACCCCCACGGCATCTTCAAGCGGGACGGACGGACATACCTGCTGATGTACACCTTGCCCGGTTCAACCACCGGGTCGGGGAGACTGCCGGGGTGGAGAACATTTATTCTTAATCGTATTAAGAAGCCTCAAATCATGGAGCAGGTCACCCTGCCCGGACAGCCGCTTCGTCAGTTTCCCATCGCACCGGGTTTCGCTCGCTGGAGAAGAACCCGTTTCATCTTTAGAGTCTAAAACTGGAGACACTCATGGAAAATCATCAGTCTGTTGCTGAGCAAGTGCTTGCTGAAGTCAACACCATCACGACCCCTGAGCCTTCTCAGACCGCCCCTGAGCCTGTCGAAGCAGCCTCGGAGGGTGACGACACCTCTGAGACTGTAGAATACGAGGAGGAGGGGTCTGAGCCGCAGTCTCTCTCATGGACGGAAGCCCTCGACCGGGTGCCCCCGGATATCCGCAGGCTGATGAAAAACATGCAAGGGGACTACACCCGCAAGACTCAGGAGCTTGCCGAGCAGCGCAAGGAGCTTGTCCGAGAGCGGGAAGCCCTCATCCGGGGCAGCAAGAACATCAACGCGCCGGACGAGTTGCCTGAGTATGATCCGTTCAACGAGCAGAGCATCGCCGCCCGTATCGAGGCTGAAGTGGCTCGCCGGCTCCGTGAAGTCCTTGACCCGATGGAGCAGGAATACAACGTGATGAAGGCAGAGGACGCCTACAAGTCCTTCTTGGTCGAGCATCCTGACTTCAAGGACGACCAGCCTCTCCGCAACGCCGTTCAGTCCATGCTGGAAGACAACCCGTCCCTTGATCTTGAGACTGCGTACTACGCCGCCAAAGGTCGCCGGAAGCAGCAGCAGGCTGTTCAGGAGCAGAACACCCGCGCAGCCCGAAAGCGAGCAGAGCGGGAAGCAGCCCTCAAGGGTGTCGGTGTCGGTGCCCGTGGTGGACGGCAGGGCAAGCCGAGCCAGAGCGACCTTCGCCGGATGAGTGCTGCTGACATTCTGAGGCTCGCGGAGCAGATGAACCAGAAGTCTTGACTGTGGTAGCATCTTGTAGTAAGAAGTCTACAATGCCGGATACCCGTAAGGCTCCGGCGCATGACGGCACTCCATACGGAACACGCCAAGAAACCAGCGTTCAACCGTAACTTCCTTTGAGAAGGAGTAGCGCATCATGCCTACGCAGTCGATTATTTCGACCACTCTACAGCTTCTCCGCGACAAGCTGGTCGATAACTCCTATCTGGCTCACCCCCTGATTCGCTCCATCGAGGAGCATGGCAACCTCGTCAAGGTGGCGGGTGGTCAGCGCATCGACCAGCCCGTGATCTTCGGTGAGACCACCTCCATCACCGAGCTTTCCACGGGCTGGGAAGCGGTCAACATGGCCGTCCGCGACCCGTTCCACACCGCGACCTTCGACTGGGCGAACTTCACTCAGCCCATCATCATCAACGCTGTCGAGAAGGCTGCGAACAAGGGTGACCTTGCCGTGGTGTCGATTCTTGAGAGCAAGATGAAGAACGTCATGCTCAGCCTCAAAAAGGAAGTCTCCAAGCAGATTATCCGTGGTGACAGTTCTGTCCTCGGATCGCTGGAGACCCTGAACGGCATGGGCACCGCTGCCTCCGCTGTTGACACCACTGGTTGGTTCCAGAGCGCGGCTTTCGGGTTGCAAGCCACCAACACCGTCGGCGGTCTGAGCAAGGGCACCTTCGCTGCTCAGAACTGGCAGAATCAGGTCTTCAACTCCTCCGGTACGCTGGCTCTCAGTCACCTCGATGAGTTGATGATCCAGTGCCAGATCTTCAACCCCAGCGGCGCGTTCCCCGACATCCTGCTCATGTCGCCGTCTTGCTATAGTGCTTTCATGGCTTTGCAGCAGTCCGCTGTGCGCTACGTCAGCCGTGGTGACCAGAAGTCCCTCGACGCCGACATGGTTGGCGAATGGCGCGGTGCCCGCATTTACATCGAGCCGCAGCTGGGCTTCAATAATGCTGCTGGAACGCCGGTTTCCGCCTACGCACTGTCCTCTGACCAGTTCCAGCTTTACGCTGACACCGATGGCTTCTTCAACGTGAGTGAGATGCTTCCGGTGCCGGGGACGGCTTCTGAGGCTGCGATGGTGTTCAACCGGATGCAGTTGGTCACGGGTCACCTCGCCTCTCATGGCGTCCTTCTCAACGCGGAGGCTTGATACAATGGCTACCTCTACTCTCATTCAGTTCCTCGGTGACGGCATCACCACCCCCACGGGGGCTGCTGGCGATGTCATCAACCGTCGTCAGGTCGAGACCTTCATCGCTGGCGGTGCCATCACCGCTGGTGACTGGGTGCAGTTCGACACCGCCGCCGCTGACGCAGATCGCGTCCTGACGGTCATTCAGGGCACCGCCGCCTTCGCGAACGGCAACCCGCTCATCTGCGGCGTGGCTCTCGCCACCGTCGGTGCTGGTGAGCAGGTCAACGTCGTCGTCGCCGGCTACGCGGAGGGAGCCAACGTCGCTGCCGCCGTCAACGCCGCTGGCATCGCTCTGGTGGTGGACAACACCTCCGCTGGCCGTGCTGTCGCGATTGCTGCTGGTGACCTCGCTCCCGCTTGTGGCGTGAGCCTTGAGGCTGCTGCCAACCCCGGCGACACCTGCGACGTTTGGGTCTTCAAGCAGTTCTGATTGATCCCGTTCCGCCCCGGCGTACCGTTCAGCGTTTCCAGTTACCGCTGTCCGGTGCGTTCGGGGCACTCTTTTAGAGGGGGTTTCTGTGAACCTCGCTGACCTCATCGATTTTTGCGGGAACCTCCTCGACTACGATCCCGTCAACGACACCTACCGAGAGCAGTTGGTCGCTCTGCTCAATGATGCTCAGACACGCATCTTGACCGACCGACACTGGGCTTTTGCTCAGAAAGAACGGGACATCAAGGTCTACACCGACCAGACTCAGACCGTCGGTCTTACCAACGGGAGTGCCGTCGTCGTCGGCATCTTCCCCGTGTCCGCAGATCCCGTCCTACCGGGGTCACGGTTTGAGTTGGCGTCGATGCTCGTCACGCAGACCGTAGGAGCAGTCACCTTCACGCAGACCTACCAAGTCCGGTACATGACCACGGCTGGGCAGGCAGTCCTTGACCGGGACTTCGATGGGGTGACTGGAGCTTACGATGTCACCTTCAAGTGGCGGGAGGTCTTCCTTCCCGCTGATGCCACGAACGTCATCAACGTCAGCGACCCCACTGAGGGCATCCCAAGAAAGTCACTTTTCCTGAGCAAGTGGGAACGGGACGACGTTGAACTTGACCCTGACCTTCTCGGCACCGTCGAAGCCTACCTGCCGAGTCAGTCAATCCGCATCAACGCCCCTCAGACTCCACGGGGAGTCTCTGTGGTGGCCGGCGTGGGTCAGGGTGTCCGTACCATCAACGTGTACATGGTCAACGTGAGAGGCCCGAGATCACAGTCCTACAGCCTGTACCGTCCAAATGTCAGTGCAGGCTTTGAGTCTTCTCTCAGCAAGGTGGCGACGTACAGCCTGTCAGCGACTCAGACGCTTGAGTTTACGCCGGAAACGCTAAACAGTCAGGTCGGGCTTTATCGCAGGTACTACTTCACCTGTCCTGAAGCCGGAATCTTGGCACCCGTGCGGGTCAGGAACGCGGACGACGAGCAGGGTCTTGGACTGGCAATCGGCGTGGACACCGTGCCCCCTCCGGGTGGCATGACCCTGAAGCCTGATCTCAGCCTGAACACGCTGGAGAGTCAGCCCTTCCACTCTCTCAGCATCCGGTACAAGTATCACCAGAGCGCAGCATACCGGGCTGTCCAGTTCTACCCGCATCCCTCCGCTGACCAAGACATGACGGTGCGGACGGTCGTAGCTCCAGACCGGATGCTGGAAGACCAAGACTCCCCGTTGATCCCGGCTGACTACGCGCAAGTGATTGCGTATGCCACGCTGGAAACCCTGACCCTGAAGGTGGACAACCCCGCTCTCAGTCAGGTCTATGAGCGCAAGAAGAACCAGATGATTCGCGGCATGGAAGGCAGGTATCTTGGTGAGGTGCCCCGGCGCATCATCAAGGGCAACCCGACCGCAGGGTGGAGGTTCACCACCAACCCGTTTGGAAAGTTGACTTTCACTCCGTGAGGCGACCGTGAAGCAGGAAGTCTTTGAAGTACCGACCGCAGGCGGGGTGGAGACTCGGCTTCCACAGCAGCCGGAAAACGCCTCCCGTGCTGAGAACCTGCGGCATGACAAGTACACCGGAGGCTGGTCAACCCGCATCGGATACGAGAAGTACTACCCCAACCGCTCAGACTGGGTGCCGTTCACTTCTGCCATGAGCAGTCCCATCAACATGGGTGCGGTCTACAGCCTCCATGTTGCTCAGATGCTTGGCGGTGGAGCGCGTCAGCACACGCTCTTTGAGGCTGACGGAAACCTGTACCTGCTTTACGAAGCCTCTGGGGTGCCCACAACGCTTCTGACGCTCCAGTCAGGCCGACATATCCCCACGACCACAGAAGCGGCTTCTTGGTACACTGACACGCCCTACGGGACGGTGGTCACCAACGGGGTTGACCGTCCCCAACTGGTTCAGCCGTGGCCTATCGGTCAAGGCTCCCCGCAGACCTACGCTCAGTCCATGATCCCAACCGCCATCAGGGACTTCGGCTTCACGGGCAGTCCTCCTCCTGTTGACCCGCACAGGAACGTGGCGTGGGAGATCACAGGCGGGACGGTCACGACACCTGAGCCGACCCGTTGCGGTGGTGGTGCGACGACCGTCTACACCTTCAGTGACAGCAGAGCCATCGCAGACGGAGCGCGGTGGGGTCTTGGCTTCGCGACGAACGCCGGCTCCACCTACGACAAGGAAGCCCTGTTCGGGTGGTCGGTGTCGTTCATCACCAACACGGGGTCAGAAGGCCCGAAGTCCGCGTTGGCTACGACATCATGGCAACTTCCGCCCAACTCTCAGGGCTTCCGTCATGCTGTAGCTCTTGACATCCCCATCGGCCCGGAAGGGACGGTAGCAAGGCGCATCTACAGGACGACCAACTTCTCCGACGATTACTCCGCGCCGGGTGACACCACGCTGTACTTCATTGACGATGTACGGAACAACGTGGAGACCCTGTTCATCGACCCGACAAGGACGGCTGCTCTCGGTGCCGCCGCTCCGGTGATCCCGACCGGCGCACTCCCGGCTCCCGCAGCCCGGTTCTCCGTGCTGTTCAAGGGGTGCCTGTTCCTTGATGGTGGAGTCAGCGACAGCAAGACCTTGTTCTACTCCGCCCCCGGTCTCATCGAGCAGTTCGACGCAGCCTCGTTCATCGAGTTGTCCAGTCAGGGTGGTGGGATCACAGCCCTGTACGGCAACTACACCAGCCTTCTTGTCTTCCGTGAAGGCTCCATCGACGTTGTGTCCGGTGACTTCACCAACGGCTTTCAGGTCACCACGCTCAGCAACAGCGTGACCTGTCGCGCCCCGCACAGCATCAAGGCGATCCCCGGTCTTGGAGTGGTCTTCTTGGCTCTTGACGGTGTGTACGCCGTGACCGGAGGTCTTGAAGGTGGTGCCATCAACGACCTTGTGAAGCTCACGTTGGCTCAGGATGAGCTTATCGAGCGCATCACGATGGACTGCCACGCGAAAGCAGTTGCTTGTTACTCCGCAGCCTTCCGCGAATACCATCTTTACGCGCCGATGGACGGACAAGACCGACCGAGCAAGGGGTTGATTCTCCACATCGACCGCATCGGACAGGGCAACAACAGCCCGTGGTCAACCCGTGAGAACTTCCCTGTCGGAGCCATCACGACCCGCTTTGACGGCACCATCGTCTTCGGCCACAACACCGGGACGGAAGGGACTGCGCTCCCCACGGATGCCAACAACCGGGGCTTGTTCGTGATCTCAGGTCACCGGAGCATGGGCTACGTCTATGATGCCGGCACTCAGTCGCTCGCCTACGGCTCCCCGCCCACGTCGAAGTACAGGTCGGCTTGGTACGACTTCGGGGATGCTCAGGTCAAGAAGCAGGTGTCCTACGTGACCTTGTGGGTAATGACGACGGGTGAGCCGACCATCACCATGAGGCACTACAAGGACTTCAGCCTGCGGGTCACTGAGGAGCGCACCTACAAGGCTCAGCCCCCTGACCAAGCAGACCTTCCCGTCTTCGACACGGTGACGCTGGACAGCGGAGCCATCTACGAAGACCACAGGCTTGTCCCTCTCCGGTTCTCCATCGCGCAGCAGTCCTGCTCATGGTTCGCCTTTGAGTTTGAGACCACCGACGACCTCATCTTCATCGGCTTTGAGCTTGAATACACATCGAAGGGGACGAGGGTCACGATGGGGAAACGCGCATGAAAAAGTGGTGTCAAAGAGAGTTGCGTCAGGGAGGGGTGGTCGAGCCTTCGGCCATCAACGACGAACTACGCGCTCAGCAGTCCTCCATGACGACCCTCGACCGGGAGCAGTACGACAAAGACTGGGTTGAGCCGGCTTACCTTGCTGACCACGCAATCCACCGGGTCTGGGTCGATCCCCGGTATCCGGCAGCGGACTACGGAGAGCAGGACACGCAAGCAGCGGACGGCGAAGTCCCGGTGAACAGCTTTCTCGGCATCACCGCTGAGCTTGACCCCGGAGGGTGGTTCGACCTTTCATCTGCGTCAGGAACCATCACCCTGCCCGGATTCAAGGGAGGAAACCTGTTCGTGGAGTGGTCGGGCAACTCATACGTCCTGCCCAACTTCAGCGACACTCAGAATCAAGAGTTTCCCCAGAATCCCAAGTACGTCAACTTCCGCATCTTGGTCAACAACACCCTGCTGACCGAGCGTCGGGGCACGGGATACCACGAACACTTCAGGATCTTCGGGTCGAGCAACTACCCTCCGGGTGACCTTGAAGTCCGTTTACAAGCTAAAGTGACCTCAGTCGGCCCGGATGATGTCATTGAGACCACGACTCCGAGAGACATCCCGATGGTTCACATCTACAGCAACAAGTACTTCATCATCGGACGGTTCAGATGAGTCGGATTAACAGACCTCCGATTGAAGACGGGGACAACATCGCGGCAGCAGGGTTGAACATCCGGTATGGGGACTTCTCTCAGTCGGACATCAACCAGTTCAACACCCGCGATGGAGCCATTGACCTCCCGCAGTTTGAGCTTCCGAGCCGGCACCACATGGCGAGGGTGGCGACCTCAGTCCAGATAGGGAAGTCAGACTTCTACCACGCCGCGCCGGTCGTGCTGAACGGTCAGACAGTAGCCCCCTCGACCCCCTACGTCGTCGGGGATGGGGTCAGTGACACGGTTCTCGGCCCTCTCGGTATCGGGGTGGTGACCGTTGACGACACCAACGTCCTGCGGGTGTACTGGAGCCTGAACGTAGAGCCGCGCTTCACAGGGACACCGTGGACTACCGTATCAACCCCGTCAGCCCTCTACAACGTGCCGCAGCACGGGGGCGGGAACAAGGGCATCGTCACCAACGGGACGTGCTGGGTCATATACCTCCAGTGGGACATCACCGATGCCACGCTGACGAACTGGACTGAGGTGCCTTATCAGGGCAGTTTCTCGGCCAACCCGACCGGAACCATCAGGGGCAGTCTGCTTGAGAACACAGCAGCCACCACGGTCGTCCCGGCATGGATCACGCGCCATGACGCGAACAACCGAGAAGCAGACGGCTTAACCGTGGCGACCAAGATCGGGTGGCGAGGGGTCAGCGGTCACTACACCTACGACAACAGCATGGCCGGCAACGTCACCGTCTACGGTCTGAGGCTCGTCGTAAAAGGCCCGATGCACCCGTTCAACTTCAACGGGCGCAACTACCTTGTCCAGCAGCCTGACATCGTGGCTCAGGGAGGCACGAACCTTCAGCTTGCTCATACTGTAGGTCGCTTGGGCTTTATTCTTCACAGGACGAAGTAGATGGCATACACCCCACCAAATACTTTCGTCGCCGGGACGACCCTGACCGGGGCTGATGTCGAGGGCAACAACGAAGCCCTCCGCGTTTACCTTCATGGAGCGATCCCTGTCGGGGACGTGCAGAACGCGAAGTGGATTGACACCCGCCATATCCAGCCCCCGGTTTACTCAGCCTTTGAGGGGCTTCAGCACGGTGTCTCAGGGCATCAGGGTGGTCAGTGGTCAGGCGGCCCGACTGTCAGGCTGACCTTCTTGACGAAGTACCTGACGGGCAACGGGGTGCAGGGGTCTCGGTCTTTCACCCGCATCCCCAACACGTCCTTCTCGGTTCAGCTTCAAAGTCCTGCCTTCGTGCTGTTCCACTACTGGTATGAGGTCGAGGTCGGCCCGGACACCAGCACGGGCGGTGGTCAGATTGCTTCCGCAGACAGGCAAATCTACATCGGCCCGTATGTCGGCAACGACCCCATCCAGAACGGTCTTACTCCCCTGTCGGAGTTTCAGGAGACCATGAATCATCAGGGGGCTTTCCGCGCCAACCCCATCGGAGCCAACTTCACCTACCCGGTGTCAGCCGGCTACGGACAGCGTGACGGGACGATGATCATCGACGGCACAGGAGTGGATGAAACCTACCCTCGCTCAGTCGGACAGTTTACTATCGGACTGGTCGGATACTCCACGGTAGACCGAGCCGCCATCGTCAACTGGTCGTGCTGTCTGGAAACTTTCTACATCTGAGGTCAACATGGCGACGGTTCCAACATACGCACAGATGGGGTCAGCAGTCCGTAGTATGCAGGGCGCGGGAGCGGGGTCAGCAGCCGCAGGGACAGCGGCTCAAGGCTTCATGCAGTCGCTTGCGACTCCAGCCCTCCCCGTGGGCATGGCACTCCAAGCAGGGGCGGGTCTCGCCTCCGGTATCGGCAACATCGCCGCAGCGAGAGCCATGAGGCTGACCGCTGACGAGGAGCGGGAGTTGGAGGAGCTTCGTCAACGCCGGCAGGCGGGTCAGATGGGGCTGACGGAGGCTCAGGAAGGTCGTCTTGAGCAGCAGTTCGCCACCAGACGGGGTGGGATGCTCCGTCAGCAGCAGGCTACCGCGCTCCAGCA
>Ga0070749_10001681_pt1 | contig 14957 bp, 29 predicted proteins | sample VirMetDEL_Nov_18_FD_75180 | JGI IMG/M metagenome (GOLD analysis project Ga0070749, IMG submission 75180) | Aqueous microbial communities from the Delaware River and Bay under freshwater to marine salinity gradient to study organic matter... | ecosystem: Environmental > Aquatic > Marine >...
CGACGGATCACTTTCCTGCAACAGGGGGTTTGCACGCACGTCATGCCGACTCGTCCCTGTCGAGGAGGCCGAGGTGCCGGAGGAGGAGGAGCCGGACCCGATGGAGCGGCTGCGGGAGGCTGCGAAAAAGCTGGAAGCATACACACGCCACCGTGAATGGTGCGCGGTGTTTTCGTATCCTGGGTGCTTGTGTGAATGTGGCCTGGAAGAGACGCGCAAGCTGCAGCTCGCGCAGTAGGGGGAGGAGTGATGGGTATGTGTGACGAATGCCATAGGCCGGTGCCGGAGAATGACGTGGCGGAGCAGCGTTATGCCGCCGCGCATCGGCATCTATTCGGCTGGTACCTGTGCCGAGCCTGCACGAAGAGAGCCCTCGCAGCCGCGAAGGGGGAGGAGTGATGCTTAAGGTCACGATCGAATACGCCTGCTCTGGGTGCAATGCGAAAACCAACGGAGACACAGAGATCCATCGTAGGTTCAGCGGCTTTTCTGGTCGCAGTTACGGTTTCGGGTCTTGGGAATATTCAAGCGTTCCCGATCTGATTGCGAACTCTGCCCCGTCCGGTTGGGTTCCGTTTGACCCATATACAAACGTGACCTACTGCCAGACGTGCTGGTCGGAAATCGAGCCCGCAGCCGAGAAGGGGGAGGAGTGATGGATCAGCGTGAGCTAGAGGCCAAGGTGACGGAGCTGAGCGACGAAGCGTACGAGTACGCCGAGCAGGTCGAGCAGCTCCGCGAGCGAGTGCGGGAGCTGGAGGCGGACCGAGACAAGCTCCGCTCGATCATCGAGTCGTGCTGCGAGTGCGTCTGGGACGGATGCGACATCGACGGCGGCGATTTTCAGGACTGGCTCGTAGAGGATGGTCTGCTCGTCGAGGTACCAGCAAGCGAGGACCACATCGCCGAGTGGGGCGAAGATGCGACGATGTACTCGCTGGTCTGGAAGGGGGAGGAGTGATGGGGTTCTATCGAAAGAAGCCGGTTGTGATCGAGGCGATTAGGCTGGAAAACATATCGCCCCGTGAGGTCGCAGACTTCATTGGCGCGAGCCAGCTCGACTACCGCAACGGGTCATCCATTGTCATCAGCACGCTGGAGGGGGATATGGTCGCCAGCCCTGGCGACTGGATCATCAAGGGCGTGAAGGGCGAGCTGTACCCGTGCAAGCCAGACATCTTCGCAGCGACGTATGAAGATGTGGAAGGACACCCGACGCACACGCCGCGTTCGATGCGGAATTAGGGCGGAGTTATGGCAAGGAAAGTGACGATCAGTAGCCCCTGGCACACGTGGGGTGGAGTCGACAGACCGTTCTGTGCCCGTGGTCTGAGAAAGTGGGACGTGGAGGGAGCCAAAAGGCTCCGTATCGTTGTCTCTAATAAACCGCCCAAGGACGGGATCTATCAGGAATCCGTGTGGTACAAAACTGAGGTCGTGCTGGGTGGATACGAGCTGATCGGGTTCGATAGCTGGCAGGAGTTCTGCCGTGATAATAGCGTTGAAGAACGGGAGCGGCTCAGAGAGACGCCCGTATACTGGTGGCCCGAGATCGAGGTGGAGGAATGATGGACTTTCTAGACGAGCTTATCCAGCTCATCAGCGATGCGTACTACTACATACCGGACTCGATGAACTGCGCTGGGTACAAGTGCCGGTTGCCGCAATGCTCAGCATGCTACAATCAAGACGAGGGCAGCGGAGTTGGTGACCTTCTTGCCCGAATTCAGGCAGTCATGGAGGCCGACGAGCAGCTACGCGAGCGACTGCGCGAGCTTGAGGCGGACAAGGCGAGGCTGGACTGGCTGGATCTCAATCCGACTTCGCGGATCATCGCAGAGCCTTCAGTACGCGAAGCCATCGACGCCGCGCGAGAGGGGAAGTGATATGATCATCGATGACGGTTGCATTAAGCGGGTTCATGTCAATCAGCATAAGATCAGGGCGGGAGATAGCGACCCGATCAGCGTGAAGCACAAGGGCAAGACGTACAAGTGTAGCCGCGTGGAGCTTAGCGGGGACACGGTTGTGGTCTATAATGCGGACAAGCCACTGCCCTGCGGCGCTAGGGTATGGATCGAGACGAGGGGGAGAATCAGTTTTGACCAGTGAGCAGCGGTACACTCTCAAAGAGCTGGGAGGGCTAGCCTTCAAGTTCTTCCCGACACGGCGAGCCGATCCGGACTGGAGAGAAGAGCTGGTAGCCGAAACGGCGTGCAGACTTCTCACAACAGACAGACCGGTACGGTTCGTGATGATCGATGTGGCAAGAAGCATGCAGGTATACGAGGACAATACAGCCTCACTGGAAGTGCGGGTGGACGTTGACGGCGTGGAAGAAATCGTCGATATGGACCTTGCGGTGATGCCCGACGTGTACTATCATGAGCATCTCGTCGAGAGGTTCGTAAGAGAAGAGGCCGAAGACGAGTGGGAGGGGCTGAGCGAATCTGTGAAGCAGTCCCGCAGGGTTGAGAGCATGCATGCACTTACCCTGTTCCCGCATGATGCCATTATGGCAGGTTTGTGCTATGATGAGGAATGAGCAAGATGGACGATACAATCAAAGCGTTGAAGGCGGCGGCCAGGAAGCTCCACATGGGCATGCCCCGCGGGGGACGCCAAGGCGGTAAGAAGGGTGCCAAGGGCTACACTCGCAAGGTGAAGCACAAGGGAAAGGGCCGTGACTGACTTCTACCAGACCCTGGCTCACTACATGCTTCACTGGCCAGAGACAATCGAAGATTCGATGGTGAATCAGGGGTTGATTTCTGAAGGGGATGAGCTAGTCTCTGAAAGTCAGATGAAAGCGATCAGGAAAGCCCTGGCCGAGATTCTACCGACAATAATTGAGGAACCATCATGATCAGCTTCTGCAACGCCACCACGATCGATCTCGATACCATCCGCCTCATGGGCGTGTCTGTGAAGGAGAGCGATAACCCGATCGGGTACTTCGGCACGGGCCTCAAGTATGCCATCGCCTCGCTTCTCCGGACCGGGCACAAGGTGAGCCTGGTTCGTGACGGGGAGACGATCGACTTCGGCCTGGAGGAATCGAACGTACGTGGGTCTTCGTTCAACGTCGTGACCATGGCGGGAGAGCGCCTTGGGTTCACCACCCAGCTTGGGCGAAACTGGACGCCCCGCATGGCGTTCCGGGAGCTTCATTCCAACTGCCTCGACGAGGGCGGAGTGACCCACAACACCCCCATGGATCTCGACGGGTTCGGCACGGTGTTCAAGGTAGAGGGAAGTGGCATCGAAGAGGCGTACGAGAATCGGCATGAGATTTTCCTGTCCACCGATCCCTTCCTTGTGGTGGGTGGGGTGGAGTTCCACAACGGCCCGGAAACCCGTGTTGGGTTCTACCGAGGTGTCGCAGCCGTCAATACCGAGTATCCCATGATGTTCGGTTACAACGTCACCACGCCTCTCAGCCTGACCGAAGACCGCACGGTGGAGTCGCCGCACCGGTACCTGTACGAGGTGCGTCGGGCGATTGTCCAGTGCAGGGACAAGGATCTGCTTGAGAAGGTTCTGCTGGCTGCGAGCAACTATCTTGAGCACACGTTCAACTATGAGTTCCTGGAGAACCCCTCCGAGGAGTTCCTGCAGGTCTGCGCAGCGCACTCGACTGACCTGCGTCTGAACAACACTGCGCTGAAGCTGATGATGGAGAAGCGTCCGTCCAGCTATGAGGTCAAGGAGCAGAAGCTGTCTGGCCTCATGGAGGACGATGTGGAAGAGGCCCTGGGTCTTCTTAAGCACCTGGGGTGTCATCTTGAGCGGGAGGACTTCAAGGTTGTGGAGGGACTTGGCATTGGCGTTTCCGGATGCGTTCGGAACGGGGAGATCCTCATCGACGTCAAGACCATGGACCGGGGCTCCCGGTACATCGCCTCGACTCTGTACGAGGAGTGGCTTCACAAGACCCAGGGACTGCGCGACGAGAGCCGTGCGATGCAGGACATGCTGCTTGATCGCCTGTTCCGGTTCGTGGCGGAGTACGATCGCAATGGATCTGAGTAAACGTCGCGACGATTCGGACGAGGGGGAGATCACTGATCAAGACACACTCGACCTGTTAGAAGCAATCGAAAAGGGGAAAGACAGGATGAACTAATGATTGAAGTAGTACTAGGTGCTCTGGGCGGTATCTTAGGAGTATACGCCCTGCGCATGATCTCCCAGGTGGCTCTTGAGTTCAAGAATATGCAGAGTACGCTGCAGGCTCACGGGGAGGCCCTGTTGATCCTGGCCCATAGCACAAAGACTAACCTCTGCAACTGCGATGACCCGAACTGCGAGTCTCGCGTAACCCCGGCCGCTCCGTCTCCGCACGGTGATGGCTACCTGTAAACTGGAGTTTGAAATGGCCAAGTGGCTGAAGATCGAAATGGAAGAGGACGGCGCATCGGGCGCTGTCCTGGTGGACTCCGTCGTTGCCGCGACGATGATGGACGGGAGCATCATGGTGTTCACCCCCGACCTGGGATGGGCAACGGTGCATACGCCCTCCGAGTCTTCGGATGACCTCATCGCCGTGTTCGAGGAGCTGGGGCTGGGGGACTTCGTCTAGATGTTCGCGTATCGTCAGGCCCTTCAGGACATTCTGGAGTATGGGGAAGAGCGGGAAGACCGGACCGGCGTGGGCACCATCGAGACCTTCGGAGTGTCGATGAGGTTCACAGACGTCAATGAGCGGTTCCCTCTTCTCACCGGAAAGAAGACTCACTGGAACAGCGTTCTGACTGAGCTTCTATGGTTCTGCAAGGGCCTGACGAACGTAGACTACCTGCATGAGCACGGCTGTACCATATGGGACGAGTGGGCCGACGAGAACGGCGACCTGGGCCCCGTATACGGCCACCAGTGGGTCCACTGGGGGAACCAGCTCGACGAGCTAACAGTTGGCCTGATGACCGACCCATACAGCCGACGGCACATTGTGTCTGCCTGGAACGTGTCGGATCTGCACAAGATGAAGCTGGTCCCTTGCCACATGATGTTTCAGTGCTATGTTCGCAACAACGGCAAGCTGGATCTCATGTTGAACCAGCGGTCGGCCGACATGTTCCTTGGCGTCCCGTTCAATATCGCGAGCTACGCAGCGTTGATGCACATGATCGCGAGGCCCTTGAACCTGACCCCCGGAAACCTGACCGTTAATCTCGGTGCTGCACATATCTACAAAAACCACTTGACGCAGACCGAGGAACTGCTAAACAGGGAGTGGCCCGAACTGCCGAGACTGTCCATACCCCACAACACTGGGTTCCTGGCTCTCGAAATGTACGAGCACAGAGACTTTCTGCTTGAGGGCTACAACCCGCTACCGGCCATAAAAGCGCCGGTAGCAATCTGAGAGGAGACACAATGGGATACTTCGCTTCTGAGTACAAGACTGCCATGGATCGCCACAACGCGGCCAAGCAGCCCCACTTCACCATGCCTGCGCCGAACGGGCCCGGTATCAACGAGGCGGGTATCCGTCACCGTATCCGCTGCACGCGGTTCAGTCAGGCCGAGATCGATTCGGTTCTGTACTTCGATTCGGAGGATTGATTATGCCTTGGCAAGAGTTCTGGCAGCCCGTTTCGGACAGCATGCCCGAATGGTTCGAGGGGGTCATGCGCCCCAAGGACCAGAATGGATGGCCCGGTGCCCCCGTCAGCATCCAGCTGCTCGACGAGAACTACTACTACGACTGCAACCTGGGATTCATCCAGGAGCAGTGCCAGGAGCGTGTGGCGGAGGATCTGAACGTGGTCAACCCACCGACTTCTGAGGTAGACGCCTGTGTGTCGATCAACCTCAACAAGTGCGGCCAGGTTCTATTTGACAGCCTCCCGTTTGAAGACGGGTGGGTCCAGATGCGGGGCTGCAACGTGTCGGACGGGTGCTCTGGGTGGTCGAACCCGGTCCCTGTACCTGAGCCCGCATCGGTTGCGGTTCAGCTGTTCATTTGCATTGCAGTACTGGTCGGGGTAGCCGCATGGCGTCGCAGCTTTCGGTGATGGGGTTGACAGAGGCGGAGAAGCTGCTAAGATCCCTTCCAGACGATGGGTTTGACTACTGCCTGATCCCGATGAGTCCTGGGGAAGCCCGGATCGAGAGGATCAATTCCCGCGGGGAGGTGGTAGGGTATGTCGCCAACGGGGCCGAAAACAAGGCCAAAAAGTCGTAAAAAAACACGGCACGAGTAAGTAGGCCCCGTTGGCCTTTACGGAGAGGAGAGACAGATGAAACGAAACGTACTGGAGACGTGCCCGGAAGACAGGGTTGCGCTGCATGCGAGCAAGAGAGACCGCTTGGAAAAGGCCCCGAACACCCGGTCCGTTGCGATCAGGTTGAAGTGCCTGGAGTGCTGCGCTTGGCAGCCCGCCGAAGTGCGAAACTGTCAAATCGTCAACTGCGCCCTTTGGGGTCTGGGAGGCCAGAATAAGTGATGAGCCACAAGCTGCTGACGAGAGAGGAAGAGCGAGAGGCTTCGCGTGACGAGTTGGTCATGCACAATCTCCGACTGGCCCGTTCGAGGGTTGCACGGTGGGAAGGAAGCGGAGTCGATCGTGAGGATCTGGAGCAGCAGGCCGTCATTGGTCTACTGACGGCGGCCGACAAGTTCGACCCATCCCAGGGAGTCCGGTTCTCCACCTACGCGGTGCCGTGGATCGACAATGAGCTTCGTCGTACCGTTCAGAAGGCCCTGCAGGTTCGCCTGCCGATCTACGTGCAGCAGGAAGGCGATACGCCTGCCCCGACCTTCAAGGAGGCGGGCACGCCCGGAGAGGCAGGGGTCCTTGATCCCGTGGACTTCAATACGCCCGGTCCGGAGGAAGGAACCATCCTGAACCTATGGCGAAAGCGAGTCCAGTCGCGTCTGCCTATCCTCTCGAATACCCAGGCTGAGGTACTGGTGGACGTGTTCGGGCTGAACGGGAGCCCTCCGAAGTCGATCGCTGAGGTGGCCCGGAACAGGGGAGTGTCGCGAGCGCGAGTGTCCCGGATCGTGTCAACCGCAAAAGAAACGCTGGCAGGAAGCTGAGGCTGTGCTATAATGAGATTTGATAGCCCGGATGACGGGATCTACGAAGAGCTACTTGGCCTGGCGTACCACGGCAGGCGGGTGCATGTCACAAAGGGACATACGTACTACAGTGGCGTTCTGATGCTCGACGATGACGTATTCCACGTCCGCTACACCAACCTGGAGTTCACCGCTCTGGAAGTGAAGTGGGTGCTATCAACCGGAGCCATGGAGCTGTATAGTGACTGAGCTTATCTTGACGAGACTGGAGATCGACCTGGCCATGGCGAAGGCACGGGTCAAGCTGGCCCGGAATGATGAGAGTCGTGTGAAGTGGTACAAGATCCACGCGGCGATCGAGAAGTGCATCCATGAAGTGAGGGCAGCATGCTAGGACACGCGAAAGAGCTGGAAAAGGGTATGGTGTACATCCAGCCCGAGTGGGACTCACCGAAGAAGCTGGTCGCCAAGATCAAGAAGGGGAGCCAGAAGGTGATCATCACCCACCCGGACGGGGAGACCCTCACCCTGGACAACCTACACGCTGTGAGGTTCTTTGACCGATGAAGGATCATTCGATCGAACAGATGAACAAGCTGGTGCTGGAGATGTTCAGCTTCCGGGCACGGTTCAAGTACTTCTACGGCAAAGCCGAGACGTTTGGGCAGAAAGCATTTTGCGTGCTCCGAGTGTTCGGCGAGCTTCTTGAGGTGCCCCTCATCCTTGCGGTATACGTCATGTATGTGGCGTTGATGATTGGCGGGTTCCCTGTGCTGTGCCTGGGGCTGTCCCTTCCGCTATCTCTCACAGCATGGTACTTCCTGGCGGAGACAGACTCCGTTTTGGAGTACGTGATCTACGTGGTCGTAGGTACGGTGCTAATGGGGGCAGCGCTCTTGCTCAAGGAGCCGAGTGATGGTGAGCTTTGAATTTATCGATGCGTGCCTGAGCAGTGAGCTGTGGAGTGACTGCGATGGAGAAGACCGCCTTGTGGACGTACAGGGGAGTGAATCGTTCCTCATGTACGGGCCGGAGGACAGCCTACTGCTGACCTTTGACCCTGGATACAGGTGCGCCGACGTGATCGTGCGTGACTTCGACGTCGCCGCCACCGGCATTGATACCTCGTACATCCTAGACCAGGCTCGCCAGGGGAATGAGGCAGCACGCAGGGCCATGAGGGCGATCGTGATCGAAGCGGCGTTTGGTCGGCAGGACCAGATGGTAATCGACGTGAAAGAGTTCACCAGGGCTTTCGGGCGTAAGATTCAGGTGGTGCCGAAGTTCCCGGAAGACACTGACCTTCTGCGGGACCTGGTCACTGAGGAGTACAAGGAGCTGATCCAAGCACTGGACGAACGCGACATGCCCGAGACCGCGAAAGAGCTTGTGGATCTGCTCTACGTAACCCTGGGGCTGGCTGTTCAGATCGGCGTTCCGTTAGAGGAAGTCTGGGACGCCGTGCATGAATCCAATATGCAGAAGCTGGGCGGACCTGTCCGCGAAGACGGTAAGATCCTCAAGCCCGACGGGTGGCAGAAGCCCGACATTGAGAGCATCATTGAGCGATACGACGGGTGATTGGTGGCACCTGTACCGGCACTTAGCTCCGGAGATTCCGGGCACGGTTCTCCTCTCCCGTGTGCACGCTAATGCCGTTGCAGGTGCCGCCCCTCCCCCTCTGAACGATGTGGACTTCAGTGGACGTGCTATCAGACGCCACTGCGCCAAGATGCGAGAGAACGCAGACAACGAGGAGCTGCTGGCAGAGCTATCGCTAGAGCTTGAGGCGATGGTACGGGTCAAAGCCGCGAATATGCGGATCAAGAAAGACATAGCGTTGTCGCTTGGATCCAAGTTCCTCAAGTGGCCGGATAACGCAGAGTTCTACCACGTGTTTCGGCTCTATACCCTTCAACTTCCCAGGAAGAAAGCACAGCCCAATGGACCACGCAAAGGTTGACGCTTTCATGGAGAGCTTGACCACCGAGTTCCCGGAAGGGGAGGTGATCGAGGGCTACCGCTTTGCTGGTGGTGATCTGCGGTGGTGCTCGTTCAGGGATGTGACCTTCCGAAACTGCTCGTTCGATAACGCTGTGGCAGATGGGGTACTATTCGATCAATGCGTTTTTGACCGGTGCTCCATGGAGCGATTCCGGGCCGCCGACGTTAGGCTTCATGATTGTAAGTTCAACACCTGCTCTCTAAAGAACAGCACACTGTCGGCAGCCTTCATTGAAGGCTGCGAGTTCAAGCATGGGTCTGCAGCGGGGTCGGACTGGTCCTACCAGACGCTGAAAAACACTTCGTTTCTAATGTTCACCCTGTCCGAGGCTGACAGCATAACACTCATGACAGACAGCCGTATTGTGGACTGCGGCTTCATTCGCTGCTCTCTATCCGGCCTGGACCTGGATGGGTCCCAGGTGTACACCGCTGTCATAGACAGCTCCGACATGGCCCAAGCATGCCTGGTAGGGGCGACAGTCAGGGGGCTTGTCTTGAAGAGGAGTGGGCTGGATAGATCCAGGCTGGACAATTCACTGTTTCAGTTCTGCGTTACCACGCAGAGCGATTTGAGTAGCGCTCGACTCCACGGGGCCAATTTCACAAACTGTAGATTCGTGGGTACGGACCTCAAGTCTGACGGTGCATACTTTGCGGAGTGCGAGATAGAATGAATCAGATCCTTTTTAGCCTAACATACATATTGACCTGGGCAGCGTGTGGTGCGTTTGCAGGCGGGCTGTTTGTTATTAACACGCCGATGGCAACTGGCTTGTTCGCCGGAGTTATTCTGCTTATCGTACTTACGGAGATTTCAAATGGCACGCGGGACTAGCATGGCGCAGTGGTTCGTCGAGAACCCAAGGGCTCAAAAGGAATGCGAGAAGTTCATCCAGGCACGGGAGGAGGGCAACCCTGCATCTGTTCGCGAAATGCTGATGTTCCTGGTGGATCATTTTGAGTTCCCCTTCACCAGCGAGCCTTCTCTGGTGAGGCACCTCAAGGCGATGGGCCTTGGCGATCGACCGGATGATGACAAGCCTGCCGTCGTGTATGAGCCGACCGCATCGGCCTCTCGGATCGCCCGTCTCAAGAAGGCTAAGACCCTGGTAGTCACGGCGGCCCAGAACGCTGCGCCTGTGGACCACGATTTTCTCGATGCACTGCTAGCTTACTGCGATGCAACGGGCGCGGAGCTGGTGGTGCGGAAGATCCGGTACGGCAAGCCCCATACATGGGACTCGTCCGTAGAAGACTACCTGGTCGATGATGAGATCGAGCTTCGCGACGTGATCATCCCCGACGTACGCATCACCGCCACGGTTGCCGACCCTCTTACCAGCCTGGATTCCCGATCGGGTGCCAAGCACGCGATCTACGCTTCTACGAAGCTGTCCATGAAGACCGTGGCTACGCCGCAGAATACCCTTCCGAAGATCCTGTACAGTACGGGGTGTGTAACGTTACCCGCCTACTCCGAGACAAAGACGGGTAACCTGGCCGAGTTCCACCACTCGCTGTCTGCGATTGTGGTCGAGCAGGACAAGAGGAAGGGCCATACGTTCATTCGAGCGATCTGCTGGGACGGGGAAGGGTTCCAGGATCTCTACGAGTACTGGGATACTGATGGGCTACGAGGGCCAGAGAGGTGGCTTGCCCTGGTACCCGGAGATGAACACGCATGGTTCGTGGACCCAGGGGTGCTGAAGGCTACGTACACTGGCTCTGACAATATGGCTGACCTGGGCCGACCAGAGTACGTCATGCGTCATGACCTACTGGACTGCTACAGCATCTCTCACCATCACCGTGGGGATCTGCTAGCGCAGCGAAACAAGGCGGTGCTGGGTTGGGGCAGTCTACAGAAGGAGCTTGATGATACCATCGAGTATGTCATTCGGACAACGGGCCGCAACAGGTTCAAGAACGTGATGGTGTACTCGAACCACTCAGGATCGCATCTAGCGAAGTTCCTGGCTTCCGGAGAGTCTCACGTATCCATGGAGAACCTGCTGATCTACCATGAGCTTAGTGCCATGGTGCTGCGCTCGTCGAGAAAGACGAAGACAGGGATCGCCTATACTGACCCGTTCCAGCTGTATTGGGAAGCCAGAGACAGAGGTATCGAGTCCCCTGTGTGGCTAAGCTCTACGGACCCGTTCATCCTGGCCGACGTCGATTTGGCTCAGCACGGCCACCTTGGGCCCAACGGCTCCAGAGGGTCCATCCGGAACCTGTCGAACATCGGCGTCAAGGTGATCCTGGGTCACACGCATGCCCCCGGCATCCATGGAGGGGCCACCCAGGTCGGAACCAGCAGCCGCTACGATCTGGAGTATTGCAGGGGGCCGTCGAGCTGGCTACACTGCCACGCCGCACTGTTTCGGAATGGCAAGCGGCAGCTGCTTCCGATCATTGACGGGAAGTGGTTCGCAGACAGATAGTCGTGCTATACTAGAGGACACATGAGCACAAAAATCTACGACGAAGAACAGCTTGTCTTCCTCGCCGACCGTGTAGACCAACTGATCCCTTTGAACAGGTGGGACTATCAGGACTCCAAGGGGAAGCTGCGCGGGAAGTCTCCGAGGGACACCGACTGGAGAGTACGCAAGTACACAACGGCGGCCATCACCAACGCGATCGAGAGCGGATGCAACCTAGGGTTCCGCATGCGCGATACCGATCTGGTTGTGGACATGGATCCCAGGAACATGGAGGTGTCGCTTGATGACGCCGTCAAGTACCTGGTGGAGGAGTGTGGGGTCCCCCTGGACGAAGCTCCTGCGGTCACTACCGGGAGTGGGGGTCTCCACTTCTACCTGACCGTGCCCAGGGAGTGGGTGGGCATCCGCCTTCTCAACTCCCTACCCGATCTGGAAGGGGTTGAGTTCAAGGGCTCCGGCAGGCAGGTGGTGGCACCTGGGTCAAGGCACCCGAACGGGAAGCCGTACGTGGCCTGGGAGAACCGGTCAATGGCCCACGTTCCTGAGGCCCCGGCATCTCTGCTGAAGGCCCTCAGGAAGCCAGAGGTGGACCTGTCCAGGGTTTCCAAGGAGATCAGCAACGAGCAGCTGGCTACCATGCTGGAGGCCCTGGATCCCCATGAGTACGCAGACCATGACGCTTGGCTGAACCTGGCCATGTCGTGTCATTCTGCCACAGGCGGCCTGGGAGTCGAGGAGTTCATCTCCTGGTCCATTCAGGATCCGTACTACGCAGACGATGCTGACGTGATCCGGGAGCGGTGGGAGAGCTTTACGGGCGAGGGGGTGACGATCGGGACCCTCTACAAGGCCCTGATCGACGCAGGTAGCGCCGAACTGATCCGCGAGTCCGCTGAGGAAGCCTTCGACACGGGCTTCACTGAGGCCGACCTGGAGCTTCTGGAGGCAGGTGCCAAGGCAGCCCAGAGGGGCTCCGAGGCCAGGGCCATCTTTGAGTGCGCAAAGGACGGCCGCCCGAAGCGGACGGTAGACAACACCAAGAGGGCGATCGTGTCGTTGGGGATCGAGGCCCGCCGGAACCAGCTGACCGAAACGAATTTCATCGAGGGCGACCTGTCCTGCTTGACTCAGTACTATCCAGATGCTTCCGGAGAGGTCGATGATGATCTGCTTCACGGGATCCGATCGGCCATCACGGCACAGTTCCGGTTCGAGCCCAGTCTAGCACAGGTGTCCGAGGCGCTGTCCGCTCTGTCCATCACCAACCCGTACCACCCGATCCGGGAGTACCTGGATGATCTTGAGTGGGATGGACACGATCGCATCACCGGGTTCTGGACCCAGTACTGCGGGGCGCAGCCTTCCCCGTACTCAACGGGCGTGGCCGAGATTTTCTTCAAGGCCGCTGTGGCCCGTGTGTACCGGCCCGGTATCAAGTTCGACACCATGGTGGTCCTTGAAGGGAGCCAGGGATGTGGGAAGTCTTCACTTGTGCAGATTCTGGGAGGGGAGTACGCGCTGGAGGGTCTGCCTAGCAAGAACGATCTGAACCACAAGGATGTGATCCAGGCCATCCAGGGCCACTGGATCATCGAGGTCGAAGAGCTGGCAGCCATGCGTAAGACCGACGTGGACTCGATGAAGGCGTTCCTCAGCCGCACGTCTGACAAAGCCCGGTTCGCGTATGCCAGGGAGGCCAAGGAGTACCCCCGGCAGTGTGTCTTCCTTGGAACCACTAACGATGCCCAGTACCTTCTGGACTCGACGGGCAACCGAAGGTTCCTTCCCATTTCGGTGTCGAACATTTCGCTCAAGCGGTTGATGGCGGACCGGGACCAAATTTGGGCGCAGGCAGCTGCTATGTGGAAGCTGCACCCGACGCCGCAGGCGTTGATGCTCCCTGAGACTCTTTGGGGGGCTGCACGGCAGGAGCAGTCTGCTCGACGTTTGCATGACCCGGTAGAGAGCAAGCTGGCGATGGTCCTGGCGGCGGCCGACGAAGAGGGCATCGAGTTCCTGTCAGTGGATGACCTGATGGAGCGTGTGTTCTCCAAGTTGCCAGGGCAAGGTGATCAGGCAGACGTCCGGAGATTGACACGGGCCATCCAGGCCATCTCCGACATAAGCCCATGGAGAAACGGAAGACGAGAAGTCGGGGATATCATCCTTAAGGGGGTGATCAAGACGTGATCAGTGTAGACGAATGGGCGGTCAAAGCGCATGAGACAATACACACCTCTGAGGTAGTGGCCCAGGACTTCACTGTGTTTGACGAGGCTGGAAACCCGTTAGGAGTCAGGATCCAGAGCAGCATCCGCAAGGGGCAGGTAGACGCTCGCCTTACCAAAGACTACGACCTGAAGAGAGCCTACTGGGACTTTCTTGAAGTCGGTGGCATTGACGCCTACATGTATTTTGGTAAGGTACTGGCCGGGTTCACCCTGGCAGAGCTAGTAGCCTTCGGGGTAGCTGACCAAGACCCAGATACACCGGACACTGAGTGGAAGGTTAGACAATCGATTGAGCGGGGACGGAGCGAGTGGGGAGAGGCCCTGCGGCGTATCGGAATCCGCGTTAGCTGGAGGTGATGTGTGGACGATTTTCTGGACGAGTTCTTTCGTCGGCTAGGTGAAACTATTGAGTCGGCTATTCGTAAGGCTGGCGAGCCTCCCTCGGAAGAGGAGCCCGTCAAGGTGACGCGAGGGGATCTGATCAAGCTGGTGAATGAGTCCGTTAAGGGCGTCGAGTCTCAGTTTGGACAGCAGAACCGCAACGTGATCAAGGCGATCTTTGCGGAGCACGGCGCTACCAAGGTTCCGGAGATTCCCGATAACCAGCTGGCTGAGGTCTGCCGTAAGATCAAGGAGCGACGCGTTGGCTGAGCATTCAAACGTAGGCGCATCTTCCATGAACAGGTGGAAGGAGTGCACCATGAGCCCTTCGCTCATTAGCACTCTGCCTGAGGGGATGGGTGACACCTCCTCGGTCTACGCGGAGGAGGGTTCCTCGGCGCACCGATTGGGGGACCTGGGGGTGCAGTGGATCTCCGAGGCGATTAAGGGTGGTGCCCGACCTGGCATGCTCCGGACCGTACTGGACGTACCGCTACAGGGCACCGTGATCGCTAGGCTCAAAGGCACCAGCGACTGGGAAGTCGTAGGGAATGATCCCTTCACAGGGGACCTGTGCGCCACAGAGGACAACGTGGAGCTTGGGTGGGAGTTCAACGTATTCCACTGCGACGAGGAGATGGAGGAGGGGGTACGTCTCTACCTGCGCAAGGTGCTCGAAATCGTCGATGGGTGCGAAGACCCGGTAGTCATGTCGGAGACTCGCTGTTACCCACTGGAGGGAGACGAGAACGTATTCGGTACGTCGGACTGCGTGATCATCTGTCGCGCGAGTGGGCGTGTATGGGTACTCGACTTCAAATACGGGCGAGTCCTCGTTCACGCCTTGGATAACCAGCAGGC
>Ga0070749_10001682_pt1 | contig 14949 bp, 29 predicted proteins | sample VirMetDEL_Nov_18_FD_75180 | JGI IMG/M metagenome (GOLD analysis project Ga0070749, IMG submission 75180) | Aqueous microbial communities from the Delaware River and Bay under freshwater to marine salinity gradient to study organic matter... | ecosystem: Environmental > Aquatic > Marine >...
ATTTCTGGTTCTGATGAATTTTGTGATATCGTATATGTTGCATTATCTTGTCTTTCATTGATACCGATATAGATAGTGCTTTTAGATTTTTCATCTACTTTAAGATAACGATTTAATCCACGTTCATTCCAACATACATTGAACACTGAACAATCAGAAAGAACAATAGCATCTGGTGACACTTTCAATTTAACAGAATTAATAAGTGCTATTTGTTCTACTGTTATTCTTTTCTTCGAGTTATCAGAGGCAACCTTTGCTTCATCTTCTGACATTTCAATGATTGCATATTTCTTTTTATCTTCTTCTTTTTTCATTCTCGCAAGAACAGACGCAATACTATCAGGAGTATCAAGTAACATGTTATTATTGATAGCACGAATGTCTGGTTTAATTCTGACTGGTGGTGTTGGCTTTTGTGATGCGGAATATACAGTGGTCGCAGTAAAAGGTTGATTAAGGATAACAAATCCTTCTGGCGTCTCTACAGTTATTTCGCCTACAGCGCAATCCTGTTTAATATCATAGTTGTATAATTTTCTTTCATCATCACAACTTGGTAGCATTACGATAAGGCTTCTGCCTATTTCATCTACGGTCATTGCGAAGTCAGTTCCACGAACTGATATAGTTGCAGTAGGAGTTGTGATTGCTACTTTCTGTGGATCATTTCTTGCTATCTGACCTGATGCGTATCTAATAGTTCCAAGAGTCGCTTTCAGCGCTACCCTGCTCGCGTCAGATTGATTAGGATCATAAACGAAATCGTCAATAAGCAAACGACTATTAGGCGTGATCCTAACAACTGTATCATCTCTGAATTTTAATTTTGCTTCTGATTCTGATCTTGTTATAACAGTATCCATAGACATGATGGGGCTTTTCGCCCCACCAGTCATTACAGATTTATTCCTATCGATGTCGATTCTACCTTTGAGTGATTCTACAGAACCAATCTCGGCATATGCTACAGTTGGTAGTAGCAACAAAGCCAACAGGACTCTAAGCATTTTAGTTTCCTGTTGTTACATTTACTACATTTGATGATCCATTAGTTGTGATGCTAACAGTTGTATCTACTGCTCCACCTTGCACGACTGTGTATTGATTGCTTGTGCCAGTAATATCCATGGTCAACTGATGACCGCCACCAGCAGAAGCACCAGACATTGTTGAAGTGATAGTATTCAAGTCACCAAGAATACCAATTGTGCTATTGCTATTATTTGTTGTAATAGTTTGAGTGATAGAGTTAGTATCACCCTGAATGTTTACTGTAGAAGCAATCGTATCGCCTTTAATGGTCTTTGTTACAGTGTTGTTATCACCAGTTACAGTAGAAGTAGTTGTTACGTTTGTAGCAGCCGTTGTACCATCACCGAGTGTTGTTGTGTTTGTGTTACCATCGCCAGTGATAGTTTTTGTAACTGTATTATTGTTACCAGTTATGTTATAGTTGATGGTGTTTGTGTTACCAGTCTGAACAGTTGTTACTGCGTTACTGTTGCCAGTGATTAGTGCGATTGAATTCGCATCACCGACTTTGTTTGTGTTTCCTACTTGTGTGATATCAATCGTATTTGAGTTACCTGCCTGCTCAATATATACTTTGTTTTGCGCGAATGCAGAAGAAGTAACAGCCAGCATCATGAACATGACGAAAGCTGTAAATTTACGCATTTACTTTGCTCCTTTGATTTTCCAATGTTTCTTTCTTGCGCCTTCATTAATAAGTTCTAGGACTGCAGCGTGCACACCCAACTGAACAGCCTTATTCATGCTTTCATTAGAAGCTGCGCCGAGTTCTGCTTCTAGTGCTTTAGTTCCTGCATCAACAAATTTTAAGACTCCTGCATTATCTCTAAATGAATATACAGTCTTAGTAGTTGTTACAGATGCTAACACTTCACCAGTGTTAACTGATACTGCTCTGAGTGAAACAACTATTTCATCAATGCTGTATTGTGTAGAAGCACCTATACCAAGAAATCTAGCGCCAGCACCACCAGTCTTTACGTTAGAATCATAACCTATGATTCCACCTTCTAACAATACTCCAGCGAACAACATTGGAGGCAGAGGTTTTGCATCTTTACCTTCATATTGTTCACGCATCTGACGAATGATTTGGCGTTCTTTTATAATATGATCAAGATTACCACGTTCGATAACTTTGAACCACTTTCCTCCGCCTATTTCTTGGAGTGATCTGATTAAATAATTATCAGCGCCTTGCGTAACAGCAGAACTAAGAACTGCTACGTTCTGTGATGCTTTACGCTGTCCAGTTTGATCGTTGAATCTATACACTGCAACAGCTATAGGCGGACCACCTGGTTGTGGGACCGCTTTCTTTTTATAGAATTCAGGTTTAGTAACTACAGCGTCTTGGTATGGTAATGCTTTACTTCCTGCATAAGAAGCGCACCCACCAAGAGATAATATCGCTAATAATGGTATAAGTTTTAAGTTGGTGGTATCCATCCGAAGTCTCCTAAAGGTACTCTAACTGTTGTCAAGGTTCCGTTAACATCAGTTATATTCAGGACGACTTCAGTACCATCGCGATACCAATCTATTGTATTTCCACCTAAAGTAAAAGAACCTCGTTGATTTGTTGCTCCGTCACCAGAAAACATTCTATCAACCATTTGACGAGCGAGTTCGTTAAACACTCGCGACTCCAGATTGGCTAAAAACCTAGCCAATGGAGTATTTTGTGCATCTTGCTCTGCTCTTAATTGTTCTGCTTTTTTCTGTGCTTCAATTGCTAGTCTACGACTCAATTCCATATTGTATATGGATAGTGCGTGACTTGAATATCCTGCCCCATTAAAGGATGGTGACAGGAATTGATGTGTCAGTTCAGCGGCATTTAATGGTGAAGACATAACGAAAAGCATAACGAAAGCTGTTGTTGCTTTCATTGCCTTTCCTTTCCCTTTTACAAGGGTATTTATAACTCCAGCGAGTCTCTCAGTGAAGGAAACTGTTCTGTAATCTGATACCATGCATCTTGGGCGATTTCACGATGTTCCTTCTGTGTTTCTGGACCTATCCTAAGTTGGCAGTAATGAATCCATGACCGAAGTGTGCCATTCATATACATACGCGAAACTGTTAGACCTTCAGGTAGAACTGCGCGAGCCTGTTCCTTGGCGATACCGTTTTCGATAGCCCAAGTATATGCTCCTTGAACTTTACGCTGAACTTCCAATTGGATAAATTCCCAATCATCAAGAAGTTCTTTGTCATCAATCTCAATGCTGTTCTGACGGTTCTTTTGATCTTGCAAACGAGCTTCGCGAGTAACAAATCCTAAGTCCTTTGTAGGATCGGCATAACGCTGGCTGAACTCTTGAAATGAGAACGAACGATGCCTAAGAATTTGACGAGCAATATCACGAGTCGTATTGATTTCCATTACGACATTGACCATCTCAAATGGTGACCAGTGCTTATGCTTCATTAAATACTTTAGCAGTTTGTTGGCTGTAAGGTGATTGTTCTGATTAGATGGATTTGATACACGAGCAACGTATGCAATAAACTCATCAACGTTCATACGAACATCTGGTTCATATTGAGGAAAAGTGCTTTTTGATGTAGTAATAGTTGGTTGAGTTACAGCAATAATCTTAGCGTTGTTCATTTATCATCCTCACAACTTCATTTAGAGATTCTTCAACGATCCATTCGTTGCAATTAACACAATACACTACAGTTGCAACGCTTCCTTCATTACGTCGCTCATATACTGACGCGATATGATCGGTGTTGATGTAGATCGGCATATCCAATACGTTAGGATTGCTCATGTTGGTTAGTTTGATTATCATCAAGCGCCTCCTGTGCTATACGCCGAATGACGTGGTATCCAGTAACACCAGGAACACATTCCTTGATGATATTTTCCAACGCAAGTTTCATATTACGGTTATCGCTTAGAATACGAGCACTTTCGACGTATCCAATAGGTAATGAGTAACCAAAGTCAATCGAATCACCATACATTTCTTGCGCATATTCTTTCATCTTAGACATCACACCCACCATTCTGGTTGTTCACGTTTGGACCATTTGGCAAACGCTTTCTTGTGTTCACGATAATATGCTCGATAACCGTCAACAGGATTGTTACGTTTGCAGTCATCAGGCATGGCTTGAGGAAATGGAGTCAAAGGACCAACTGGAATATTTCTGGGCAATGCTACCAATCGTCTGAATATACTTTCAGTCTTATGATATTTGCCGTAACGATGTGTATATTCATTTAGCAGACCTTCAAGCAAACAAACTGCCCATGTGTAGTTATTGTTTGATTGCATCGACCACTGTGTGCATGGATGACCAACATGAGTGGCTTTGTATAGCGCGCTATCGTTTTCAGTGCTAGGAAGTTGCCAACGCTTGATACGCCGACCACTAGAAGCATCAACATATTCCTTACCATCAAGAATACGATGTGCTGTAGAAAGCATTTGTGCTTCCTCAAGGATCATCTTCACGACATGCTTATCGCAGTGCATCTTAGCCGCGATAAACGGATCATTGTGTAGGACGAAGCGGTTCATGATGTTATCCCATAGTGATTGAGCAGACCAGATACATATATTATAGCTACAATTAGCTGAATTGTCAAGAGCGAATATTTCCGCCACATCCAGCCAACTACGAACCATCCTATGTTCCCCGCAAGCGAAAACCATATCCCAAGGGGATATACGTTATATGCTACGAGGGCAACACCGATAATAAGAATGATGGTCGAACCCCATTCGAACCACCATTCTATCGACTTCAGTTTATCCAAGACGTTCATTCCAATATTCTACGACATCAGCCCAAAGTTCGGGATCATAGCCAGACGCGAGCATATCTTCTTCAACCATAAATTCGAGATCACTGTGCATAATACTTCTCCATGTAGCTTGGGTGATTTACGTCTCGTTGTAGCTTCATTACTACAACGATTCTATTTTCCAAACACAACTTATCCACAGGCATAGCTCTATGGGGAATGTTTGCTGGAAAAACTAAGAGGCGATTGGGTTTATAAGATACATATCGGATAGCATCATACTCACCTTTTGTTTCGCTATACAAGCATGTTCCGCCTTCCCATTCTGCATCCCATTTCAAAGCGGGATAATATATTACTGTATAGTCTCCGTCATCTTCGTGTATATATCCATTCTGACCATAAGGATTACAATTTGAATAAAATCGAAGAACGTCAAATTTGCCATGATTAATTCTCAACAATTTATCTGTGGCTTTCCATAAAGGCTCGAGTTCTGGATATGTTTCGAACATTTTTGCATAGTCGCCAGAATCCATAGAAGGAAGCATTTGCTCAGGCGAACTAAATGAAAAATTCCAATGCGATACTTCTGGTCTCCGAGTGCTAGATCCCCAACCTTGTGTCCAAGTAATGTTCTTTACGAGCTGATCGATATTATAATGTTCTTATTCAGTTAGAACATTATCAAATATGCTTATCATCAATTCAACTCATCAACATATCTACAAGGCGACCGTTAGAATCAACCGCACGAATGCGAACGTTTCCAGAAAACATACGTTTACACTCATTCATAGCAATAGTAATATACTGTGGATTGTTCATAACATTGCTTCTGATTGGTTGCCAATTTCCAAGGGATACCTTACCATCTTCGGTCATTTGCATCCATTCGATAGTGATATTATCCATTTTTCATCTCCTGCAAAACTTCAAGCAATATGTCTGTTGTTGGAACAGCCATACTCTTATATCCATTTATCAAATTTGACACAGAGTTATGTAGTTCTTCGACGGTGCCAGAATTGTATATGATTTCGTCGAAGTATGGTGCTTCACCTGCCCACATATACTCGCTGGGGTGAATCTCAGGGAACTTCTCTTTCATAATGGAAGGTGCTGCCTGAGCAAGTTCCCACCAACGCGGAGCATCATCACGCCATACCTGCCACATATGAGAATCGCTCTTACTCTTTATCATAGCGATCTCATTAGGAAACCGAACGTCGCTGATCACAACATCTTCATAGAGATCAATAAGACGCTCGGTAGCAGCAACCCAAATGTTGTCTGCAAAATGATTACGCATAGCTTCAGTGCCAATAAGCTGAAGAGCCAAGCGAGGTGAAAGATTGGGGAAATCAAGACGATTAGACCACCAAGGATCAACGAGTTCGCGTTCGGCACGAGACTCAGGCGTTGCTCCTTCAAGCATATCGCGGTCCCAACCAAATATAACAGAAACCGCATCTTTCAGTTTCTCTGCAAAGGATAGGTGCACGAAACCTTTTTCCTTCTCAAGATATTCAGCAACAGTTCCTTTGCCCGACCCAATTAGTCCACATATTCCGATGATCATCACGTCCCACTTTCATTTGATTTGGCTACCATTTGGTCTGCCAGTTGATAGAAGTCTTCCGCCAAACGCTTATGACCGTATGCCGTTTCCCATACGCGAAGCATAGAAGCAAAACAAACATCAATTACAAATCTTGCCGCTTCTGTTTCGGACATTTCATCAAATCTCCGAGCAAATGCCATTTCTTCATAGATAAACTTGACAAATCTTTCTGAGATAACATCTTCATCAGTTGTCATTGGTTGGCATCCCCAAAAGTTCACGAAGCCACATAACTTCTTCTCGCATACGTTGATCATATCCTTTCAGCCAACTTGACGCATCATCAGACATCAAGTTGGTTTCATGTTTGTTTAGATATGTCTGCAAATCATTTAGGCGTTCATGGAGGTCATCTTTTAGATTCTCTAGTTGCCGCTGATGATATGGCGCATTCATTGCTTCATATACTCTCATGCTATATTTCCTGTTTGTTCTTTTCTACTATGAAGATTTGATTCTTTTCACGATCAAGAACAACACGGGCAAAAGAATCAGTGATTCGAATATCCTGAACCTTTATGCCGCCATTCTTTATCTGTTTGCGTGCTTCGCTCTTAGACTTACACAATCTTGCGCGTAAGCAAAGATCCGCGATATCCATTCCTATCTGAGTGAGTTCCATTTCGCTCTACCAATTTCTTCCATCAGTCATCTCGTGGTGGACCATCACATCACCTTCTAGACTGAAACTTAACACAACCGAACATTGGACCAGTCATGAACCTATGTGTAAGACCATAGTCATCATTTATTCTCAGATCAAACGCAGCATCATCTTTTTCTGGTTTTTCATAGTAGCCATTGGTTATGTAGCCAAACGCAAACAAACATTCCGCCTTATTGAGTTTAGAGTTTAGCCAAGCACGATCCCAAAACTTGCAATCTTTACAGTTGTTCATCGTTTGTTTTTCCTCAAAGGCGTTCATCATTAGTTCTCCATCATTTCGTAGTGGACCATCTCGCAATATCCCTTGGCTTTATCAATAGCCATGCTAAGAGTCAAGGGAGCGGGTTCCATGAAAGAGAAGTAATCGACTTCTTGATCTTCTTGCCAGACCTGGAAAGCACAGTCCTGATTCCATTTGATTCGAAAGCCCAAGTTGAAGTCTTCGTACACAGTAATCATAGCCAGTTCCTTTCCTATCATGAACCTATTGTATATCACTTTACCAAGATTGTCAAGAGGCTTTTTTCAGCCATTCTTCGTGATATTTGATTAGGGTTTCGACGATATTGAGCTCGTTAGCATCGCCCAGATTATCCGTATTGAACAGAGCCGCAACATATTCGTCGACGTCCAGCTTGATCTTTTCGGCATAGGCGATTGCAAGGCGAGCCAGATATTCTAGGCGTTCTTCGGTAAGCATCAATGTTTACCTTTCATGAACAGAGCCAGAAAAGCCAGACCGAATGCTATGAAGAAGTTCGATCCAACGCCGATCATTATGACTGCCGCGACGAGCAGAAGCATATTAGTGAAAAGGTTGGCAGAAAAGTCGTTCATGTCAGTTCTCCATATTCCAGATCAATCATCATCGTAGGTGACCGAGACGGAATAACCATCAGTCTCGGAATATTTCTTTCGAAACATTTCGACCAAACGCATTGCTTCTTCGCGAGTGGCACAGAATACCGACTCGATGAAGCTCTCATCCCAGATCACGTCAACGTACCACATGTCAGTACTCCATCTTCCAGATCATCTTCAGCATCTCGACTACCTCGCGACCACGGTCGGTGAAGAGGAAGCCCTGATTATAGACCCAACCCTCGGCATCCTGCGAGTGGTTCATATATGTTTCATCTTGCGTCATCCAGCGAAGAGCGGTTTCCTCATCACCAGCACCATACCGAATGGTTTCAAGAACACGATGGTTGAACTCGACGACCGCCTGATCAGCCTCTGCCTTCTCACGGGCGATGGACTTATCCATCTCATTGCAGAGGTAGTCCCACTCTTCCTGCTTATCGGCAGGAGAATACGTTTCCCATGCGTCCCAGAAGTTAGACGAGGGACGATAGCCCAGAGCATCCTTGTGGAGGTCCGAGATGAGTTCGTCTGAGTAGGTGTAGGTGGTGGTCATGTATCAAACTCCCATTGCGCGGTTGAACTGATCTTCAGAAATCCCACAAGGAGGAATCCGACGATTGATCCGAATGATCTCGCTGATTACCTTGCTCGCTTCATCGAACAAGCCCTGATTCTTAAGAGACATAGCCTCTTCAACGAGGTCACGCTTCTTCTCGACCAACTTGGCATACTTCTTGGGGAAGTATAGAAACCGACCCGTGAGCGCCTCGCAGCGAACATAATCCGAATACAGCATAGCCAAACCTTTCCTTTTCAACTTATATTATCATTGTATATCAGATCCCAGGGATTGTCAAGAACTATAAAAACAAGCAAAAACAGTCACTTGTGGCTAAGTGACTGTTTTTATTGGTGAAACTTTTTTCACTTTTTTTGAACTTTTTTTCGCCTTGTAAATCAGTCACTTAGGCGAACCTTGGGCTTTACGGTTCGCGGTCGAACCTGACTTTTAGCCCCATTTGCCTGAAAATCGCCTGATATGCCGCTTCGCGGACTTCTGCTAGGCTTTTCCCCTGACCCGCGAATACGTCGTTATTGGTAAACCACGCATAGTATTGCCCTTGCTCCTTGATAATCCTAATTGGAACAAACGGCTGATCGGTCGCATCGTCCCAATCCAACACATCGTCGCTGCTCAGTTTTCCCTCACGCATAGTTTCTGGCATTGGTTCGGCACGAAAATAATCATAGATTTTCCAACCGAAGTAAACGATAAGACCAGCATATAAGAATGTTGTCATATCTAGTGCCATTGTGTTGTTCCTTTCTTAGAACAGAGGTGTAGCTGTGGTGAAACTCTTGAACGCTTTTTGCCACTGAATAGAAACTTCTTTACGATTTTCCATTCCCATTTTTCCCCATGTGCCTTCTTTTGTTTCTATTGTTACTAGATGAGGAAATTGTGATCGCAACATTTCAGCAGCGGCTTCTTGCAGTTCCAGATTACGAAACGTGGAATTACCGCCAGACGAGTTGTGATTGTAGTTGAAGTAGTAGTCGTAGATGATGGTATTCTTGTGACCTTTGGTCAACATCGAAAGCGTGATCCAGTAGTCTTCATACAGTTTGATATTGCGATTCTTACGATACATACCATCAAAGCGAATATCGTTTTCGTCCATCCAGTCAGTACGCAAACCATAGGTAGTGTATGCGCGACCGATTTCTTTATGCGATTCAGGAACGCGATTATTACCACCGCGAGGCGAGAATCCAACCTGCATGTATGTATTTAGTAGGTCAGACAACATTTCATAGCAATGTAGAAACTTCTCGCTATCCAACTCATTGTGCTGTTTCAGTTCAGCGTCGCGCCAACCGAATGTGGCTAGATCGTCAATGAACCAGACCTTACCTTTACCGATAGCAGGATTTTCAATACAACGCTGACGGATATCTGCGATACCATCAATATCCATTGGATTAGCAACAATCTTAACGTCTTTAGGAATATACTTGCGCAACTCATCAACACGATCTTCACGAGTAAACATATACGTCACTTCACGAAGTTCATTGGGAATCTGAAAGATTGCCTTTTGCATATTTTCACGCATGAACGTCGTAATGATAATCTTGGTATCTTTCATATCAAGAACTCCTCTGGCAACATTGCCTTATCGTCGATGTAATATTTTCCGTATGGTTTACCAAACACAAGCTGATCAAACGGAACGTTGTGGCGCTGTAACCAATCGGCAGTAATAGGACCAAGAACACCATACGCAATATCTGCATCATTATTACATGTCACCATGTGACGAGCAGTATGGATAGTGATATACCATCCATCTTCGTGATATTGCCTGAGTTTATCAATGATTGGTTGAATAGGAGTTGCGTTGTAATACTTTATTACAGGATTCTTTTCGTTTCCGTCACTAACGCATATTGTTTCGTCTAAATCAACGACGAGGGAACGTTCCCATGAAACCTGACTCTGTTGCCGCTTTACGAAAGATCTCATAAAATAACCTTTGATTGATTTTGCTGTGAGTATGTAAAGGTATCATAGTCAAAAATAGCGACGCTGTCAAGAACAAAGTTTTGTTCCAGATATCTTCATCGAAACGTTCGATGAAAAGTTCTTTGTATGTTTCTCTGGCTTTTTGCTTGCCCGCATCAAAGAAGATTGTTTCGCCATTCTTATTTAGATAAAGTTCGGCGTCGATATAATCGTAGGGATAATATGCCGAATGTGTGATCTTGGCGAGATCATACAGCACGTTGCCATAGGCGTCACCGCGAGGATCGATCAACTTCATTTGCTTTGATCCTGGATGATAAAAGATATTTGAGAAGCAAAGATCGCCGTGGAATATCGAATCATCGAATACGTCGAACTCATTTCCCATATCTAGTCCAGTGAATACGTCGCAGAAGTATTCGGCATCGGCTGTATCGAAATCAAGCAGTTCGACTCTTTGACGATTCTTCTTATCTAGATTACCAAAGAACTTGGGAGTTCCAGGCTTCGTGTATTGACTGAAATCTTCGACCAAATCGAACAACTTATTATATACGTCCTTCCAGAACATAGGATCAGATTCTAGATAAAGATATAGTTCACGCAGCGTTGGGCTGTCGATTCGTTCCATCGTATAGGAAGGAACGTCATCATACAAATCTCTATCAAAGATTCTTGGTGTCAGCATCTTGATATGAGTTGGTAGATTCTCATACCAGTTGACCTCAGCATGAATCTTCTCTGGATTCTTTTCAGACTTCTTAATAATCAATGAATGCTTTATGGGATACACATCATTGAAGTCGCGTGAGTTACTAATGCCACGATTCTGCAGATATTCCTGCAATGTACCAAAGTCTGTGATTACGATATCCATCGTTTTCAATGGCTCGTATTGCATGTAGTGGTTCATCGCATAAGATATTTGCACCTCACCTTCGGTCGTATCTTCGATTGCTTTGGACAAACAATCTTCGAATAGATTACCATTGGTAAAGTAATAGATACCACTTACTGCTTGATTGGTTGGCGGCTGATCTTTTGGTTTATCGTGAAAAGCAACAATACGATCAGCGTTAGTTTCCGCCATGCACCAGCGTTCCCAATCATCAACACGTTGTGTGCTAATCCAGGAAACATCAGGAGTAGGAATCGTTGAGTTGATTACGATATCACTCAACAGAACTAGGATTGGTTCGTTTGCAGCACGAGCAGTTCCACAGTAGATAGAAACACCTGGACCACCCTTACCATCTACTTCCATATAGTCAGCGAAATGAATCCTATCATCGTTGGGAAAGTACATTCCAACGATCTCACGAATCTTATCTGCCTGATGACCAACAACAATGCAAACTTCTCGCGCTCCTGCCTCGAGCGCGAGTTTAATGTTGTGAACAATGATTGGTATTTCTTTATACGGCAGGACGCACTTTGGATAATGTTTACCAAGTTCGTTGAAACGAACGCCACGTCCCGCCGCAGGAATCACACAATACATTATGACCTCTCAAAGAAATGCTTCTAGACCTTTTACTTCACCTTTACCAAGCCTATTTAGAATTTCATCGCCCTCACTATGGAGTCCATTGATTTTGAGATAGTTTCCCCATTCTTCGCTTTCAAACATTCCTGGTGAAATGCCGTTCCACTTATGTCGCTTAGACCCGTCTTCATTCCAATGACCAGGATGTTCAGGATTATCGCGCCGAGCATAAACAAACTGCCTACGGAGTTCTTCGTATGGTTTTGTGCCGCAGCTGCTCATTTCAGTGCGATAATACATAACGATACTCATACGCTCAAATCCTTCTTCATAATCTTTAGAAGGAGTGTTGCTATGTATGCGATGAGCGTTCATCATAATCAAATCGCCAGCACGAATATCTGCTGCTACACGATACTCAGGGAAACATAGATAGAAGCCGTCATACTTCTTACCATTATCAAGAACAAGTAGATTAGAAAATCCGCGAGGCGATTCTACCTCATCGCCGCTTTCGCATAGGTCGCCAACGTCACGGTGAGCTGCGGTGCGGAAGTCACGATTAATCGTTAGAGTTGTATATGGTGTGTTCCCGATCTTGTAAGCCTGATCGATATTGTTTGCTTCATCCATTTGACCTTGCCAGCGTATAGGTAATTCTTTCTTATAGATTTCGCTGGCAGCATCGAACAAAGGAACAGCTTCACGATATTTGAAGTTACCTTCTTTAGCATCAACATTACCAGATTCGCGGCAGAACGGAATCCGTGGATAGCGATCAAAGAATCCAGCAACGCCAGAACGAACTCCCTGACCATATGAAGATGCAGAAATCAAATCATGAAAGACTCGAAGAGCCTCATCCTTTCTATCCTTCCAATTCATAGGAAGGACTTTCTGATACCATACATCAAAGTCAAAGTCTTTTGTTCTTTCCACTATCCAAATAGCGCCACTCTTGACTCGTTCTTTGATACCCCATACGTCTTTACCAGTTCCACGATTTTCAAGAGGTTTGGTTGATGTTGTTTCATAAATCTTTGACAGCTGATCATTACCATCAATATCTTTTGGCGAATCAGCAATAAGATATTCGACGACAGCTTTCTGTTGTTTAGTTACCCATATACGACCGCCAAGTTTACCGTCTGGCAAAAGCTGACGTTCTTCGTTGCGCTCGATGCCAGCAGCAAGACCGCGATTATCAGACATAGTTGCACCGTCACGCAATACCTTATAAGCATGATCGGTCATTTCTTTTGGAAAAACGTTCTTGCGAAACTTCAACAGGATATTCTTTTCAGAATGAGTTTCGCCATTCATTATTTGCAATGGAGTCAGCGGTTCATAAACGTCTGCATCTTCTGTGAGCAATGTGTCATAACAATCATCGTCTAGAAACTTGCCTAGAACGTAATCCATTTGATTTTTATTTGATGTTTCCAGATAAATCTTTTTTACCATTATATCCTCCTACGAAAATCTATATCACTATGTATGCTTCTTAAGATTTTCATAATTGTTCACATATACATTTGATCCTGATATATTAGCGTAAATTTTGCCATTTGTCAAGTCTTCTGGAAAAATAAAAATAAAAACAACATCTGGATTCTTGGCGACTAGCCAATTGAGATAATTGTATCTTCCTGGATTATCGTTGGCATTTGCACGAGTTTCTGGTCCATAGTTTCTAGTTCCGTCGTACATATTGGAAGTGTTATATTTTTCGTCCTGAACTAGGAAATCGAAACCAAGGCAGATGAGTTGGTCATATCCCATCTTGATTGCTTCGCGCATAGCATTCATTCCCGCATTACTACGAGGACGAGCGCGATTACATTCGGCTGGTTCCCAGCGTTCATCTACTGGAGGAAAGATAACTCGCTGAGAAGGGAACTCTTGCTGCTGTTCGATCTCGCCGATGATTCCGTCGTCGATAGCAACAAGATAATCAGGAACAACGAACTCTGGATAGTAGTCGCGATAGAGCGCATTACAACCAAAGATAGTTCCGTATGGTTTCAGGCGTGTTAAATCAAATCCCCGACGAGTTTCGCCGTTTCCAATGATGAACGCAGTTTTCATTAGATGTTCCAGTCCTTCACGAGATTGGGAAATGCTTCCTTGACCGCATCCATCTTGATCTTTAGTTTCTTATTCTTCATACGAAGAAGCAACTTAGCATCACGAGGATCAATACTTTCCAAAACCTGAATGAATAGCTGTTCACGACGAACGGGACGAACATTATTTCCTTCAGGGCTGTTAACAAAATAGATCAGCTTACCAGTTTCAGTATAAAACCGACCTTCCTGATCGCTTCCGTCTTTCAGAGGAACGTATGGTGGATCTGTTTCGGGCAACAGCCATTTGAGGTCTGGGTCCATACCATAACCGATAACTGCCTTGAGTTCTTTGCTAGAATACTTCTTGAGTAGTTCGGTCTGCTTGTTGCGGCTCTTCTGATTTTCGATCTCATCGACAATCTCAGCCAGTGCTTTCTGCATCACTTTTCTCCTAGCAATTTTAACCATGGTCTATGCTTACCTGATAAGTAGTCATTTATCATTTGGTGGTAAGTATAGATGATCCCTTTTCGTTTATTATAATACGAACGAAAAGAGTTTGTGATTACAATATAAGGCTCAAACGTGTCCCTATTAAATCCTCTATGAATCTGCATCAATTTTCTCCAACTTATTAACGAATTCAAACTTCTTATCGTTATCCCATTTCTTCAGATAATCATTATCTTTATCGAACATTGCTATATATTCGTCGCGATCAACGACTCTATATGAGATGATTGGCATGGGTTCGAGATGTTCTTGCGAAAACTCATGAAAGTTTTCCGTATCCCATTCTCGCAATATCACTTCATCGACTGCATAATCTGGTGGATCGTCATCACCGATTTCTACAGCATAACGAATACGAAACTGCGAGAGGCAGTCAACCATAACAATCTTGCCCATTA
>Ga0070749_10001684_pt1 | contig 14931 bp, 16 predicted proteins | sample VirMetDEL_Nov_18_FD_75180 | JGI IMG/M metagenome (GOLD analysis project Ga0070749, IMG submission 75180) | Aqueous microbial communities from the Delaware River and Bay under freshwater to marine salinity gradient to study organic matter... | ecosystem: Environmental > Aquatic > Marine >...
CACTTTGTACTCTTTCTAATGCATTTCTTCCAAATCGTTGTAATGAATTAATTCTTTCTGATTGTATCATTTCAGGAGATAATCTAGATTGAATTTTATTTAATTCTTCAATTTGTTTATCTAAATAATCAGGGTCTAATTTAAATCTTTCTTCTAATTCAGATTTTAAATGGTCAAAATACTGTGACTCTCTTATTCTGCTAGATGGTTCTGGTAATATATTAGATAGCAATGTTTTACTAAATATATTACTTAAAATACCACGTTGTTCTGCATTTAACTCAACACTACCAATATTATTTAATTTTGTATTTCTATACTCTTTAATTTTAGCATCAACATCAAATGATTCTATTAACCCTTTTTTATGTAAAAAATTATTTAATTTTATATCATAAGCTACATCTAACATTTCTGCTATTTTATTGTCAATCATTTTAACTTCAACACCAGATTGATATAAAGACTGTCTTAAATCATTGTATCTTAAAGCTAAATTATTTAAAGCAGCAACATTTAACATTTGTTGTAAAATATGCTCTTCTTGATTTACTTGTTGAAAAAGTTTTTTACCATTCTTTTCGTTTCTAAAATGTGTATTAGTAGCTAATATTTTATCCCATAAAGTTTTTAATTCTTTAATAGACATATCAGCAGCTTTCTTATCTCCACCTGCTATTTTATCAAAATACATTTCATTTAACAGCAAGTCTTTAGATAACAAACCTCGATTCTTTAAATGGTTGTAAAAATGTGTTTTGCGTAACTTAGTATGTGCTTTTCCTAAATTAACAATAAGATTAGTATATTGTGATTGTGGAACAACTTGTATATCAATAGTAAGAGTATCATTAAAGTATCCAGAAGTTTCAAAAGGTTCTGATATAATTTTTGCAGTTTCAGCTAAATGATTATTGTATAATTCACCAGTACTCTTATCTGATATAAAATCTTCATAGAATTTATTAGCCATTTGACCAATTTCATTAGGTCTTAATCCTTTAACATCATCACCATTCATTCCTTTTTCTAAAGCTTTTTGAAATTTTCTTCTAGATACTAATTTATCATTTAATGTACCATAAATAGTAGTCATAGTAATTTTTTTTGAATTAAACAAATCTTGTAATTTAAAAGATTGTATATCCATTAATTCTGGACTTGTTTCATTTGGAGTAAAATTAAGAGTAATTTCTTTGGTGGTTTCGTTAATATCAATAATTTCACCAAAAAGTCTTTTAGATTGATTTTTAAGTTTATTTAGTTTGTTATTAATATTATCTGCATATTTTTTATATAATTCTGGACGAGATTCTCCACCTGTATACATTTTATAATATTTTTCTTCAGGTAAAAAGAATAATTCTTTTAAAAGAGTATTTGTTAAATTCTTTGTATTAGGAGTAATTCTCATTGTTTTACCAAGAAAATAATATTCTCCAAATTGATTTTTAGAATAAATTTTTTCTCTAAAATCATTTTTTTCATTTATAAACCGTATTCTTTCTTTTGGGTTTGACTTATTATATTCATTTCTTACTTCAGCTTCTGCTCTAATCAATGTTTCTTTACCTATAAAACTAAACCAATCTATATTTAGTTTATTTCCTTTTCTAGGCCAAGATATAACTCTATTATTATTATCAACTAATTCAAAATGTCTTTCTAGTATACTATTAAATTTATCACCAACATCAGGATTACGAGTATTTTTTGCACCATCTAAATCAAGATTTAAAGATATATCAGCTTCATAATTATCAAAGTATTCAAAATGGTCTTTTAATGATTTTAAAGTAATTGCTTTCTTACCAGGCAAAGGAGCTTTTAAATCAGGGTCCTGATTTTGTACAATTCTTATAAAAATATTTTCAGCATTATTAATAGGAAATTTTTTATCTGGACTTGATTCTATTAAAGTAAATAAATCTCTTACATCTTTATTAAAATTAGTACTTTTACCAATATTGCTATTTGCAGTATAAACATTATCAGCTTGTTGAAATATATTATTTGGTTTAGTTATATCAGATACAAAGTATGGTTCTAAATTTCTTTTATATCCCCAATCAGGAAACAAACTAACATCTGTTTTATCTTTTTCAACAAAATCTTTAGGTTTAAATTCTTTTACAAAATCTTTTGCTAATCCATGATAAACACCAACAGCATCTCCATCTGTATCTGCTCCACCTAAACGTTCCATATTTTTTGGAACAACGTGTACTCCTTTACCAGGTTGAGCAGTAAACCCATTAAATGTTAAATTTAAAATACCACTTTGATTACCAACAGGACTACGATTCATTAAAAAGTTTTCCATTACATCTTTTAGTAAAGATTTAGTTTCTTTATCTTTTGTAGTATTATAAGTTTCCCACAATTTACCAAGCTCTACTTCTTTTGTTTTAAAAACTTTACGTAATTGTCCAAATATTTTTATTTTATCTGTTTTATGTCCATCATTTAACATAAAATTACTTTCATCTAATCCTTGATTACGTAATTTTCTCCATAAAGCAGCATCTTGACTTTGTAATCTAGGATATGAAAATCCTGATGGAGCTTTTAAATTAGTTAAACGATTTCTTACATACTTTGTAATACTTTGTTCAATGTATTTTTTATTACCATGAATCATTAAAATTAATGCATCATAATCAGCCATCTGTAATATTTCATTAATGCTGTTTAATTCTTTCATTTCAGCTTTTGCCATTTCAGAAGGTGTTCCATCTAGCATCATACCATCTTTTTCACCATAAATAGATTTCAAAATACTTCTACCAAGTTTACTATCTATATTTGTATTTAATACATTAACAACTTCATACAAATCTAAATCAGAAATTCTAATCTTTTTACCATCAATTGTATCAAAATTATATCCAAAATCTTTTATAGCATCATTATATTTTTTCATATAAGTTTTGCTACCAGAAATAGAATCAATAACCATTTGTTTATGTGCTGCTTTAAATTCTGGACTTACAAAAGGACTTCTTGCATCAGCTGCACCATAATGCATTTGTGTTACATCTCTATTAGGAACTTCTATTTCAGAAGTAATTATGCGAATATGTTCTGGTTCTAATTCAATAACTTCAGGTTTAACTTCTTCAATATAACTATTAGTTTTTTCATTATACTTTAAACGCCCTATTTGGTGCCTAGAATTAGTTTTTAATGAAGAAGCATATACTACACCATCATAACCGTTATCCATAGCCCATTTAGCTAATTCTGGACTTGCATGTCTTTCAGCTTGTTTGAAAATAATCAAACCTCTATCATTTTCAAAATCAGCTTCTTTTTGTATTACAGATTTAATATAGTTTTCATTTTTGTTTTTACCTCTAGCTTCTTGTAAAGCATCTCTCCATTTACCAACCCAATGCATAGCACCATCTGTAGTCATTTCACCAGCAGAATTAACAAAATCTTCAATTACTGCAACTCTTAATTTTCTACCTTGTAAATAATTATCAACTAATTCTCTATCTACAGTGCGTCCACCATGAAATGTTTTACTATATTTTACAAAATCAATATAGTTTTTATATAATGGCTCAGCACCTTTTTGTATTGGGGGTTGAGGTTTATCATTTTTTAATACTGGATTTTTTACAAAATATCCTTGATGTCTTTGAAAAGCTTTTACCCATTCTTGTAAAGTAACTTTGCTTAAATCTTTAGGTATCATACCAGCATCTTGTAACAAGTATGTTGCTCTAGATATTTTTTCTCTATAGTATTTTGCTGGGTCTTTATAAAAAGGACTTTCATATACAATCTCTTCATATCTAGAAATATCTTTTAATGCTTCATAATAATCTTTATATACTCCTTTATTAACTAAATCTATAAGAACATTTTCACCTTTTTCTGTAAGACGTGGTATGTCTGTTTCTAATGCTCCAAAATCATCTGTAAAACTGGATGTATTTTTTCGATATTCATTTTTATTAAACAATTGAGTAGTTTCTGTCATAAATTTATTTAATAATTGTTCTCCAAAAGATAACTCTACTAAAGGTCTAGTAACTCCAATATTATTACCAGAATTAACATAATAAAGAAATCTTCCTTCTTCATGTAATAAATTTGATATATTTTCAAGATAAGTTCGTTTGGTTTGTAATTTAGATGCTCTATTAAAATCACCTTTATGTTCTTTTACATTTAAATAAGTTTCAAAGTTACTATCTTTATTAAGTCTATTATGAAATGAACCTTCATGAACAACTTCTAAATTTTCACCTTCTAAACTTTCTTTAGGTGCTTTTCCTATTTCAGTTTCATATTTTATAGTTGGAACTTCTACTTCTATTTCAACTGTTTCTCCATTTTTTGCAGTAAATTTTTTTGTTACTATGTCTTTTGCTACTCGTATTGCTTTAAATTTTTTACCACCTTGTACAAAATTTCCAGAACTATTAAAATAAATTTCATTTAATTGTTCATTACTAAATGGCATTTTATCATAGAATGTTTTTACATATTGTTTAAAAGTATCCCTATCATTAGCTTTAGTAGCAGCTTTTTTTATTTGCATAGCTATATCTAATGTTTGATAACCTTCTCCATATTGCTGGTTTAATGCATCAACAATAGTGTAAACAGGGTCATTGTCGCCTAAATAAGTATCATTATCTATATCAATTTCTTTATCATATTCAGTAGATAGTTTTTTAGGGTCTTTTGCTACTTCTCTTGCTGCAGTTAAAGTGTCAGATGGTATATCATTTATACGAATAGATTGTTCTCTAGCCATTGTACTTATTTTATTTTGACTAGTTAATAAATCAATAGCTTTTTCTTGTTCGATTTTTTTATCTTTTACTTGTTCTAAAATATCTTTTTGTTTAGCATCTAATTCTTTTTTTAATTCTTGTAAATCTTCTTTACGTAAACTACCAATTTCTTTACCAGCAAATTTTTCAGATTGTTCTTTAGTTATTTTGCGTGTAGGGTCATATAAGTTTTCAGTTATATAAGTACTTTTATCTAAAGTAAAAATTTGTCCTGATTCATTTTTTATACGAACATTTCCATTTTTAAATACTTTATGAACTTCTACTGGTTCTACTCCACCAAAATTAGTAAACACTTCAATAGTATCTCCAACTTCTAACATAGATTTATCTATATCAGGCATTGTTTCTCTAGCAGCCATTTCATTAGCTAATTCTTTTTCAAAATCAACTTGTAATTTTTCTTGTACTTTTTTTGTTTGTTCAGATAAAAATTTATTAAAGTTTCTTTTTTCTTGAATTTCAGTTCTTTGTTTTGGAGTTAATTCTTGATATGATTTATTAGATACTTCAAGAAAAGCTTGTATAAAATCATTTCTTTCTTGACCTTCTGCAGGTGGTTCAAAAATAGTATTTTTATGATTTTCATATATTTCAGCTTCTCTTTGTTTTGCATATTCTTTTTGTTGTGGAGTAAATGTTTTCCAAGCTGTTAAATCTTCTGCAAATCCAACAGGAACATTTTCTTTTTGTCCAGTTGTTTTATCAATAATAACACTTTTATATATTTTATGACTATCTTCTCTAAATGCTTTATGTACATCTAATTCAGCTTTAGGTCTACCAGATGCACCAAAAAAGAATCCTAATAAATATTCATAAATTTGGTCAGGTGCTGGAGCACCTTGTACAGTTAAAGGAGCACCAGTAAAAGCAGAACCAGCAATACCTCTTGTAACCATATTAACAATATCTACTCCACCAGGACTTAATCCTTGACCTTTCATTGTTTTATACATTTCTAAAGCACGACCTTTAAGAATATTATGTGCCCTTAAACTCATTCCTACTTCTTTAGCAGCAAACATTTCTCCTATTTTAAGATAATTACTAATACCACCAAACACAGCACCAGCATATGCTCCATGTACTACAGATTGACGAACTGCTTCCCAATCACCAGATACTGCTGCTTTACGTGATGAAATAGCCATTGCTGCTGATAAGTGAGCAGATTGCTTAACCATATCAAGCATACCAGGAGTCATTTTAGATAATAAAAAGTTATTTTTAAGAATTTCTGTACTACCAATAGCTGATGCTGCATTATCTACAAACCAATCAGCTACACGCATTGGAACAGAACGTAATTGTAATTGTTTAATCTCTTTACCAGCTACTTTTTCAGTAACTTCTTTAGTCAATTGTGGTATATATTTTGCACCAAATTTACCTAAATTTTCTTGCACAGCATCAGCTGCTTGTTTTCTAACTAAATTAATTCCTTTTAAAGCACCACGTTTAGCTAATGGAGCAGTACCAAACGATAAAACACCAGCAATAATATCTGGAGCAAATCCAATCAAATGCCCCATTTTATTTAATAAAGCTTCTGTTTCAGTCTTAGGGTCATCTGCATATCCAAAAGTAGTAAATCCTTCTACTACACCACTAACTAACTGATTAACTGCACTGATAATTTTGTTTTCATCATCTTCAAGATTACGTTGAAATTGCATACCAATACCTTTAGCAGACTTTTCTAGTTCATCTAATTCATCACTAGAAAAATTTTCAGGACTTCTGTTATATAAACCTGTAGACATTTGTACAAATTTACGTTCGTCAAGAACTCCCTTATCAAGTAAGGTTTTATAATATTGATAGGTACTATTCATTATTTATTTAAATAAGAGTAAGCATCTGATAAAATAGCTAGATACTGATTATATAAACTTTTTTCACCTTCGTCAGCTTTTTTACTCATTTTTTCTTGAACAAAAGAATTACTCAAATCACTTTGCAGTTCAATAACTTCTTGCATTAAAGCTTGTCTACGTTGTCCAGAACCAGCAATGCCAGCTTTTTCTTGTTTTTGAACATTTCTTAACTCCATTGCAATTGTTTGTATACGTGGTGTAGCTACATCTAATAAAGACTTAGGTTCAAACTTTTTAAATACACGAAAGAATCTAAACTCTTCTCCAGGTTGAAATTCTCTTTGATTAAAAATACCTCGTTTTTTATCATATTTTTCTAAACCAGCAATAGCTAATGCAGACTCTGCTTCTGTTTCTGCTAAAGCTCTAGCAGCTGCTTTTTCTTGTTGTGCATAAGCTTCATCAGCAATCATAGATTGCATTCTTAATTTAGCCATCATAGATTCAGCATCTAATAATGCTTCTTTATTAACTTCTCTTTGTATTTCTAAACGTTCTCTATAAGCATCCAAACCTGTAGGTTCTCCTAACTGCTGTAAACTTTGTCTTAGTTCCCTAAAAGCTTTTACTCTTGATTCAAATAAATCTGCCATTTTTTTCTCCTATACGTATTTTAATGTATTCACATCACCAATATTAACTTCAGTAGAAGGTATGCCTTGTTTTGCATAATTAGCTCTAATTTGGTCAATATTTATTTGTTGTCTATTTAATTCACTTGCTAACTGATTTTGTGTTTGATAAATACTTCTTTGTGAAGAAAGATTAATTCCTTGTAAACGCTGACCTAATAACCCAGCCATTTGTTCACGTTGTACATTTTCTCTACCATATGCTAAACCAGTTTGTCCACCACTTTGCAATTGAAACATTGCATTTTCATAGATTTGAGCACCAGCAACATTTCCTTGTGCCCTATATAAATCTGCTTGTCTTTCATATTCAGACATTAATTCTGGAATATCTTCTTGGATTCTTCCAATACTTGCTTCCATTTCAGATTTCAATCTTTTTCTTCTTCTTTCTTCTGCTTTTCTAGCACTAAAATAACTAAATCCACCTATAATAACTGCTGCAGCTGTTACATAAGGATTAGCTTTTGCAAATTCGCCTACTGCTTTCCAATCAGCCATTATTTATCTCCTTTATTTGATTTTTTTCTCATACCAAAACCGTAATACATTGCTGCATCCAAATTAAATTTCATAGCTAAATCATCTGATAACACTTGATTTATTTGCATTTTTTGCATTTCTTCTTCACTTATAGTTGGTTGCTTCAATCCTTCAATTGCTTGTTGAAAATCATTTACTCTTGTTGGTGATTGCGTTTTCCATAATGATGGTTCACCTTTTGAAGTAGTATTGATTTCTTTAATAGCATCGTCATATCTTTTATCTTTTAATGCTTGATATGCACTAGGAAATTTTTTATTCCAATTTTGTCCTAATTGAAAATTAACAGAAGTTAAATTTACTAAAAAATCTTCATTGTCAATACCCAATTCTTTTGCTTGTTTCATAGCAGCATTAACAGATGTTTCAGTATCTTTTTTATACCATTCTTCAATAACATTATCTGGAATAACATCACCTTCTTTGTATTTAACTAATTCACCTGCTGTAAGTTTATGTCCTATACCAGCAGTTAAATTACCTGTAGAATCTTTGTATACTTTTGATTCGTTAGATTCTCTTTGTTCTAACAATGTTCTTAATTTATTATAAAATGTTTCCATTTATATTTCTCCTCTAGCTCTTGCTGCATCATATTCTTCTCTAGTATTAAAACCTGCTTTTATATAATATGGAGTTGAAAAGTATTCATAAAGATAAGCTGCTCCTCCTCTAAGATAAGCTGGACCTAAACCAGATTCTTTTCCTGTACTTTCAAATTCTCTTCTAAATGCTCCCTCAGGGTCATATACTTTCTTGATAATTAAATCTGTATTATTTTTAATTGATGCTGGATTTATTAATGTATAGTCACCATAAGTTAAGTCTTGACTAGCACCTGGTATATATTCAAATTTAGCTAAACGATTATAATTTGCATCTGCTTGTTTTTTAATTTCAGTCATATTTCTAGTATCAGGAGTTTTTAATTTAAATCTTTCTTCCATACTCTGTGTACCTATGCCTGATATATTCATATTTAAATCAAAATCAGGAACAATATTGCCTTGAGCATCCATTTTATATTTCATATCAGCACTATATGCATCTCCCAATCTTTCTTTAGCAATATTTTGAATAGCATCCCCACCAACATCTCCAATAGCTTTGCTTGTAATTCTACTGTATAATTCATCGCTTTGAAATGGTTCTTGTTTACCTCTTAATCCTTCCATAAATGCTTCTCTTTTAGGTTCAAGCACCATTGCTGTTTGCAATGATTCAGAAACTTGTGTACCAAATTTCATTGCCTGAACAAAAGGGTCATTAAATGCAGCTTCTTCTTGTCTTGCTGCTTCTAATAAACTTCCTATTCCACTACGATAAACTTCAACGTCTCCAATCCTAGCCATTACGCTTTCTCCAATTCTGTTTTATACCATTCATTATCAACCTTATAATACAAGTAAACTTGATTACCTTCCTTTACAATTCTTTTACTACCACTTTTACCTTCACCAGTCTGTGGTTTTTGTGTAAAAACTTTAGCAGGTGTCTCCATCTGCTGTTTAACTTCTTCAATCATATCAAATACAATATCTTTCATTACTTAACACTCTTTTCTCTAAATATTATTTGAATATCATTTACTTCAAAATCAAGAGCTACATTAGACCCAGAAAAACGTAGTCCAAACCCTTTCACTTTATCAAAAGCTTTTCTATCGACAAATTCAGTCTTAGCTTTTCTAAGTGGAATATGTAGAGTTTTAAATTCAGTCTCAGAACTACCATCTAATGTAGCTAAAAGTTCTTCTTCTCCATCATCTCTAAATCCATATAAATAAACACCATCTCCATTTTTATAGCTCAAATACACGCTTATTATTTTTTTATCGACACTTGGCTTGCCAAAAGTAAATTCCTTCGTTTTAAGGGCAATCTCGTCAATATTTTGGCTATCTAGCTTACTAGGAGCAATAGAAAACTTACGTAATTCAACATTTGTGCTATTATATTTGTCAAACCACACTAAAGTTCCATCATTAGCAGTAACAATATTAGTCATATCATTAGTGCTATTTCCTTTACTTCTGTAGTATAATGCTCTAGCTTTTAAATCAAATGCAATTACTTTTTGATTTTTATTCAATATTAAAATAGTTTTTTCAATAGGGTCATAACCTATAACGTTATTTACATTATAATAATTAGACCAAACAAGTCGTTGTTGACCAGCAGTATCTAATAGTAAATCAGTTAATTGTCTACCATCATACAAATAAAACCCATATTCATTAAACCAAGCAATAAATCCTTCACCACGTACAACATGATAATCTTTTAAACAACCTTTATACTCCAATGTTGCTTCTAAAAACTCTATATCTCTTGATATATTAATAATGTATAAATGATTACGTTTAAACTCTAATAATTTACCTGACAATGATTCTAGTGCTATAATATCATCACCGTCATTAATTTCTACATCTATTCTGCTTTCATAAGTAAATGTATCAAAAGCATTTACATTAGATTTAAATATAGTATCGTTAGCAGTTTTTAAGTCTCCAGTTACAGGGTCAGAATATTTTACATTACCAATGTATAGTCTTCTATTTGCTACAGTACTAGCTTTATATCCTGTACCAAAAGCTCCCATAATATATTTACCATTATCAATATATACTTCTGCAGCTACATTTTCAGGTTTATCTTTTAATTCTATATTACCTAACAATATTCTATCATCATTAACAGTAGCTAACCCATACAAATATGATTGACTTGTTTGGGGATAAGAAACTAAAGATTTTGATGCTGTTTGATGAACAATGCTATCAAATTTATAATAATCTTTTCCAGCAGCATAACGTATTCCTTTTCTAAAATCTACTTCAAATAATAAATACTTTATTCTATTCTTATTATAATCTTCTGCTGCTTGAGTTTGCGTAGTATCTTCTAATACATAATTAGCTTTTACTTCGCTATAATAAAACTTTACACTTTTTATATTGTCTATATCAGGAATTCTTCCCCATAAACTTGCATGTAAACATTGATTAACTTTTTCACCATGTAATGTTGTTTCTAATTTTAAAGGACTGACTTGATTATCCAAATAAACTATTTCACTGTAAATATAAAGTATACTATCAGTTGTAGTAAAAAATGTACCACTATTATCATCTGCTAATGTATCACTATTAGAATAAGGTCTATCTCCAGTCCAAAAAGCAACATTTAAATTACCTTTACCAGTAGATGAAGTACCTGTATAAAATGGATTAGAAGCAACTTGAGTAATAGGAATACTATGCATTTCTCCCCATAAAGTATAATGAACATAAAAAATTGATATTCCACTAGGTATATTAGAAGTATTTCCTGTACCCCAAAGGTTTCTAGTTACTGTTAAAGTATTACCTAATATATTTGTAACATGCATATACTCGGTTGTAATTTTAATTAAATCACCTATTTTAAACTTAGTTCCATCTCCAACAGTAAATGAAATAGTAGCAAGGTTTCCAATAGCTTGAGTAGTATCTATCCCACTATCTTGTGTAAATTCAGGACTTGTATATCTATTACTAAAATTCCATACTTTAACTTCTGATTCTGTTACTTCTGGTAATTCAGTATTTAATTTTTTCCAACCTTTTACAGAAAATAAATGATTAGAGTTTGCTAATTGTTTATAAATATTTGCACCTTGTGGAATTGTTTGACCAAAAGCATCAAATTGTATTTCAGTACTTGTTACACCAGTTATCGTTACAGGATTACTTGAAATAGTATAAGTTTCAGAACCAATTGTAAAACTATATTCAAATTTTACAATATCATCTATTGAAAAATCAGATGTTTCATCACTACTATCTGTTTGAACTGATGTAGAAGTAGGACTAATAACAGAAGAAGTATTATAAGTAGTATCTTGAAATGATGTACTTAAACTATCATTACCCATATAATATTGTTCATTTATATGCTGTAATTTAATTGGCTTATTAGTTTCCTGAAAACTAGTAGGTGTAATTCTTACTACTCCATCAACAGCACTATATACAACTGGAGAAAATGTATCTCCATAAGTAATATCTGTTCTTGATGAATATGTAAGTTTATCGCTATTTAATTCAAATACTTTAACATTTGGTGTATCTGTATTAATAAATAACATTTCATTATTTTCCACCAATGCAGTTGTGTCATCAATATCGTAGTCTGCATTAAAATGAAATAAACCATTTCCATAATTAACCTCAGCATCTAAATCAGCAGGATTACTAGCAGAATAATCTGTAGCAGCACCCATAATCTTTAACTTACCAGGTGTCTCTATGGAGAGTGTATCTAATGCTTCAAACTGATTGTCTTGTAAATCACGACTATTAGTTTTATTATTGATACCACCACTATAGTTTGATATGTTTAATATTCCCTTTGCCACGTAATGTTACCTTTTTAGTCTTCTTCTTTTTTGTTAAATTATACTTTCTTCTAGTAGAGTTAATAGAAGTACCTTGCATTGTTCCACCAATTGTTTTAGTGGTTTCCATCAATTACTTCTCCCCATAGTGTTGTTTTACCATCTATAATTTCTACTACTTCTACTTTAAATTCTCCATTGGTAAACCAATCAACAATTGCAAAAGCATGTCCCCAGTTGTGTAGTCTACCCTTTAACCACCTATTATCTTCATGAGACATATTCTTTAAACACCCTAAAGACCAAGCAGCAATATTACCACCAAGCTTTGTTTGAGTATGTCTTTGTATATCATGGGTATGACCATACATAACATTCTCACCATATGTCTCTAAATGTTTCTTTGCATGATAGGTTGTAGCAAACGCACCATGAAAGAATGCTAACTTACCCACCTGGATAGGCAAGTTATGCTCTTGATACTTGTATCCTCTTTCTTCAATTTTACAAGCATCTTTAAAATTATAGTGACTTAGATATGGATATTTGTTTGCAAAGTTATCTAGCCATAAGTCGTGATTACCTTGTAGTAAGTATTTTTCTTTACATCCTACTTTCTTTAGTATCTCGTCCCATTCATCTAGACCTTCGTTTACTAATCGTATATCTTCATTCACTAAAGGTAATTGAAACTCCAATGGTGGTAGTTTCTTGTCTTTATATTTCCAGGCAGACACAGACTCCCACTCTCCAACATCACCTAAGTTAACAAACACTTTTGGTTTAATTTTTAGTATTGCTTTTTTAACACACTCAACAGCAGCTCTATCTTCTAATGGATAATGCTGGTCTGGTATTACAATACCACGTTTTTGTAGTTTCAATAGAACCTCCTATTTACTTAATGATTTTTTAACTTCACCCCAAAGCTTATCATCTAAATCATTAGAAGTTCTTTTTACCAAAGCATCTCCTAAATGAATTAAAATAGCTGTGAGAAGTTTCTCAGTACCTAAGCTAGTTAATAGCTTTCCTAGTATTGGTCCCATTATTTTTTCTCCTTTTGACAATTACCATCACAAGCTTCAAGACCTTGCATGTAACCCTGATGTTGAATTATCATTTGTTTGACTTCAGCTAATCTTTCGTTAGCACTTTGTATTTCTTTAACAAGTTCATTATGTTGCTCAACTAATGTTTCCATTTTTGTTTGAGCTTCTTGTTTTAGATTTACTGTTTCTTTAGCCATTGTTTCTCCTAATTTGAGTTATCTGTATTTTGCTGTTTTAGCAGCAATCTTTTTAGGTTGTGCAACATATTGCTTACCTTTTTTATTACCTTTAGCTTTAGCTCTATTTGTAGCAGCTTTTTCTCCAGCAGATAATGCTTTCCAAGCTGCATCGGGTAAATATCTTTTTTTACCTTTACTAGGTTTACCATCAGAAGTTCTCCATTTTTGTTCAGTCCATTTCTTTAGACTCATCTGTGATTTCTTCATTGGCATTATTTATAACCTCCTCCTGCTGCTTTATAACGTTTAGCTAATAACTGTGCTTTACGTGCAGACCATTGACCAGGTTTACCTCCCTTACTACCAGCTTTAATAACTTGAAACAAACGTTTTCTTAACGTTGGTTTCGTATAATTCCCTGCTTCATTTACTCTACTTTTTGCCTTTGCCATAACTCATTTTTTTACCAGTTTTTTTTGCATATGCTTTTGCTTTAGCTTTACCAGCTTTAGTATATGCAAATTTTTTTGTTCCTACTTTTGGCATATTAACTCCTTACCATTTAACTTTATCTGCCCAATAAGCAGCAGACATTTTACCTTTAGCAATATTTTTAGCATGTCTTGCTTTAAAACTTTTTCTTTTAGCTTTCATTCTAGCTGACTCACCAGCTTTTGGTTTACCTGCAGTACTAGCACCTTGTTCACCAAAACGAATTGTTTTTATTTTGTCACCAACTTTAGCAACTACAATATGTGATTTTTTAGGATGTCCAGGTGTACGTTTAGGTTTATTATATCCAGATACACCAGCTCTTGCTAATCTTGAATCTTTTTTAACAGCCATTATCCTTGCCCCCTTGAACGTTTTTTATAATATTTTTTACTACCTTTTGTTCCATATTTAGTATTATTAGATGAACCTTGACGAGTTTTCTTTTTACCATTAACTCTAATTGTTTGTGATTTTAAACCTTTCATCCCATCTAATATACTAATTACCTTATAACATTCCTAACTTTTTGTAGAATTTCTTGTTTACTAATTTCCACTTTATGCTCCTAATAAAATTGATAATAGGGTTATTATTCCAGCACATAAAAATCCAACAACAGTAGCTACACCTTTCCATTTAGCTATCTGTTCTTCATTCTTACGTACTCTACCGTTTTGCAATTCTACTAAATGTTCAATCCTTTTTACGTGATGATATATATTTTCCACGTGTGTTTCAACATTAGCAAGTCTTTGCTCTACTTCTTGTCTATGTTCTGTTACTGTTTTTTTCATACTCTATCCTTACGGTGGTGGTGCTGAGTTATCATATCCTCCACCAATAGTCAAAGACATCTTAAATGGTGCAGTTTCTAATAATAAATAACTACCAGAGCCTACATTAAATTGAAATGCAGGACCACCTGCAGCACCAAAAGTATTTTGTATGCCATTATA
>Ga0070749_10001686_pt1 | contig 14926 bp, 21 predicted proteins | sample VirMetDEL_Nov_18_FD_75180 | JGI IMG/M metagenome (GOLD analysis project Ga0070749, IMG submission 75180) | Aqueous microbial communities from the Delaware River and Bay under freshwater to marine salinity gradient to study organic matter... | ecosystem: Environmental > Aquatic > Marine >...
ACCATTACTCGTAAGAAAATCAAGGACGAGTTCTTCAAAGACTCAATAGAGATTTCTGAAAGTCAAAGTAAGTTGGCAAAAGCTGAAACCAATGACTGTGTGGTTCGCGCATTTATGATGGCGTTGGACCTTCCTTACGATAAGGCTCACAAGTTTGTTGCCGAAAAGTTCAACCGTATTAGTCGTAAAGGCACATATACTTGCAGATACCTTAATAACATCTTAGGTCGTCAGAAGAATGGTTATAAGATGACTTTGATGGGTTACCACCCATCAAGAGCATTTGGTGACCGTAAGAAGTTGGTCAATCCAAAATACAAGAAAGAGACTGGTTATACCGTAAAGTCTTTCATGGAGCAACACCCTGTTGGTCGTTACTTCATCATCGTTAAAGGACACGCGTTGGCTTTGGTTGATGGTGTGTTGTACGGAAACTACAGTGAGCAGTTCGATGGATTCCGCAGACCAGTACATTACGTTATTCAGTGTAAATAAAAAAACCCACCGTAATGGTGGGTTCATATATTTAAGTTGGGTTTGGTTAGAAATCCATGTTGTCGTATGGTTCCATCAAACTACGTTGTTTGAAACCCACACCTCCAACATAACTTTCTTGGTTTCTAATTTGTTTTCTGTAATACTCCATCATTTTCTTAGCAACTTCTCTGTCGTACTCTTTGTCGTCAGTTTCAGGTACTAAGTCATCGATATATATTGAACCTCTGAATCTTCTGGTTGGTCCTTTGTGGTCATAAATGTCCATCATATCACTATCTGATAATTCAAAGTTAAAATCGTCTACAGGATATTTAATTACTTCTTCTTCATCCTCTTCTTCATCATCATCAAAAGGTTCATCATTGTATTCAAAACCTTGTTCTTTTAATTGTTCCATTACCACATCTAAATCTGGTGATACCGAAAAAAACTTAACAAATGGTTCACGGTCCAAATCCATTTTTTCAATATATTCTTCAGACTCTCTGTATGGTTGTAATAATTCTGGATTTTCACAATGGAAATCAACATGGGCCGCATAATCTTCCATAGTCACAACACCGTCTTTATCTAAGTCAAAATGCTGATAAAGTTCTTCAGGTGAAATCATACCATCGTTATTAGTGTCTGGTGAACCACCTTCCATAATATCGTCAACAATCATTTCATCACCTTCAACTTCACTTGATAATTTGTCAACCATGTAGTTAACCATTTTTTCACCATATATGTCCAACATACGAGTAATGATAAGTTTAGGATTTTTTCTCATGTATCTAACCACATCGGCTGGTACTTCTCCACTATATTTGCCGAACACACCTTCGAGTTCTTTTTCACGTGAAGTCATAGGAACATTGGGTTCAACTGAAAATTCTTGTTCATTTAGTTTTTTTGTAACACTTTTTTGTATTAACTTTGTGAGCTGAGATTCAGAAATGACGAATTTTTTCATAACAATTTGTTTTTTCTAATAAATATAATTAGATTTAAAAAAAAGTATCCATGGATAAACAAAACAGAAAGTACCTACTATTTATATTCTCCGATTTCAAGGAGAATGGTTCATTTTTAAAGGACATCCCATTGCAGTTCATTCCAATTAGTACATCAAAATATTTCAAATATAACTTTGGTGATTATGGTATGGTGTGCAATTTTGAAACCGATTTACCGTTTGATGAGATAAGAGAGTTTACACAAATGGTATTGGAAGGTTTGGTTGACCAGTTTTTCATTATTGAACATTCTGACAATATGGCGGCACATATGCCTGACAATTTAAAGTTGAACCTATTTGATTTGAATAGTGATAACAGAAAATATGACACACCTGACAATATGTCAGACAAACAGGGTGAAGATGAAGGATTTAAGATTATGGAATTCTTTTTGAACAAAAAGGAGGACGGTTCTGTTGACCCTTCTGACTTCATTAACTTCATATTTAGTGGTGATGAAGAGGATGAAGATGAGGACCCGATTATCCATAAAGCCCGTATGAAGCAAAAGGCGAAAGACGCTCGACCTTCATTGGACCAACTATTAGAGAAGATTAAAGAGAAAGGTATTAAATCACTAACAAAATACGAAAATCAATTACTAGAAGAATATGCGAGAAACTAAAGAGAACACTACTACACACCCACTCAATCAAGACGAAATCCAAATGTACTTAAAGGACATTCGTAAAATCAAAGTCATGACACCTGAGAGGGAGAAACAACTTGCCGAAATCATGGCATCAGAAAATTGTACACCTCAACAAAGAGAACAGGTGGAGCAAGAACTATTGGAGGGTAACCTTCGATTCGTGATAACCGTTGCGAAACAATATCAGAATCAGGGATTGGATATGTCCGACTTGATTGCTGAGGGTAACTATGGTTTGATGAAAGCCATTAAGAACTTCGATTGGGACCGAAACCTACGTTTTATCTCTTATGCGGTTTGGTGGATTAAACAATCCATTTTACAATCCCTCAATGAGAACTCACGTACAATTCGTCTACCAGTTAATGTGGTACAGGACTTACACCGTGCCAAGAAAGAGGCTGAGAAGACAAATAAACAGATTGATGAGAAGTATGCGAACCTACCTTATACTACAGGTTTGGATAACTTCATCAACGAAGATGGTGATACCCTATTGGATTTGATTGAGAACGAAAACTCGGTTCAACCTGATGAGTCATTCCATACTGAAGGTTTGTTAAAGGCAAAGTTATTGGACATTATGGGTGTACTCGATGACCGAGAAAGAGCGATTGTTGAGGACTATTATGGTATCACAGGAACACCTCGTACTTTGGAGGATATTGGTGGAGATTTCAGTCTCACCAAAGAGAGAGTTCGTCAGATTAAAGAAAAAGCGTTACGTAAACTACGTAATGAAAGCTCAACACTTTTTGATTATTTATAACTCATTGAACTATTTATTGATTAGATAAAAAATAGTTTTATGAAATTTTTTAAAGAATTACAGAAACGTATATTTCCAACCCTGATTGCACTTTCGGCATTATCCGTGAGTGCATCAGCTGCGTTTTATTCAATCTCAGGATTGAGTAAATTATTCGCGGGTGCATCCTTTGAGGTCATAATTATGGCAACATCATTGGAGGTGGCCAAGTTGGTTATTGCGTCTTTATTATATCAATATTGGGGAAGGTTAAACAAATTGCTCAGAACTTATTTGAGTTTGGCTGCGATTGTTTTGGTCCTGATAACATCGGCAGGTATCTACGGATTCTTATCTGCTGCATACCAAGAAACTGCAACAAAGTCAGAAATTGTTGATAGTGAGGTTCAGGTTTTGGAAATGAGAAAGACTCGTTTTGAGGAGAACAGAACTTTTTATGTGACAGAAAAAGAACAGTTGGACGAAGGTATTTCAGAATTAAGAAAAGGGTTATCTAATAATGTCGTACAATATAGGGATTCTGAAACAGGTGAGATTATAACAACCACATCGTCCTCAACACGAAGAGCATTACAGTCACAACTTGACGAAGCAATTGTTAGAAGAGACCGATTATCAGAAAAGTTGGAGAGCGTTACCGATTCAATTTCAAGTTTGGATATTAAGATATTGGACGTGAACAGTAATGCTGAAATCGCAAGTGAATTGGGACCACTTAAATATTTGAGTAACCTAACCAACACACCGATGAATAAGATTATTAACGTATTACTCTTAATCATTATATTCGTATTTGACCCACTGGCGATATCGTTGGTGATTGCTGCGAACTTTGCTTTCGACCAACTAAGAAAAAAGAATAAGGTAGAGGAAGATGAGGAAAGTGAAGAAGAAAGTTTAAAAGAAGAATACATTGAAAAAGAATGGGACAATACCTTAATGGATGGTTTGGAAGATGAACTTTGGGATGAAGAATACTTGACTAGTTTGAATATTAATGGTCCGTATCTTAAAGAAGAAGATGTTGAGGTTGAGGAGGACATTGAGAAGATATCAAAAAGAGCTGGTCAAATAGAAAAAGAAATGGTTAAAGAAGAAGTTAAACCATTAAATCCTTCCGAAGAATTAATCAAAAGGTTAGAAAAAGAATTGGAAAAACTAACCGCTCAAAAAGAAGAAGATGAAAAAACATCCATGTTAACTACTGATTTTATAGAAAAAGTTAATAAATTATCAGAAGTAATAGATTTGGGTGACAAAGAAGAAGAACCAAAGGTTGAGGAAACATCTGAAATAAAAGAAGAACCAAAAGAGGATGAAAATCCTGAAGTCATACCAACTCCGAATAAAAAAAGAATAACTTATAGAAGGAGAGATGGGGGTAGAAATATTAGAACTCAACGAATTTAAACCGACAGGTAAAAACAAAAGGAAGAAACAAATACTACTTACACATACCAGTCGTAATATCAGAGATTACATATCATCATTAAAATATAGATATAATGGGGGAAATCAAAAACTCCCCCATTATGTCATTTCAAGACAAGGTGAGATTTTTCAAATCATACCACCCGACACCTATAGCAAATACTTAGAAGTTGCCTCATACAACAAACAATCCATAATCATTTCGTTGGAGAACTTAGGGTGGCTAAAGAAAAACCCACTAACTCAGGGTTATATTAACTGGATTGGCAATATTTATAAAGATGAGGTGTATGAAAGAAAGTGGAGAGGACACTTTTTTTGGCAACCTTATACGGAACAACAAATGAGTTCACTATCGAGTCTTATTAGTGATTTATGTGAACGATTTGACATTCCAAAGACCACAATAGGTCATAATGTGAAGATGGATAAAATAGAAAAGTTCAGTGGTATTGCCTCATATAGTAATTACAGTACCGACCGAACCGATTTGAGTCCTTCTTTCGACTTTGAAGAATTGAAAAAAAATATAGAAAATGAGCAATCAGTATGATGAGTTAAAATCCCTTTTAGAAGCGTCAAGAAATATGCTTGGGAAAAACAACTTAAAAGAACAACGAGACACTTTAAGAAGTGCAGGATTAATCAAAGAACAAGAAGATGTGCCTGACAACATTGAGATGGATTCAGAAGAAGAAATCGAAATGGATACAGAACCAACAGAAGATAAGCAAAGAACTTATCGTGTATCGGGTGGACTAATTACACTTCATGGAAAAGATAAACAACAACTTGAATTATCAACGGAAGAGAAGACTGCGTTTCAAGAGACAATGGATGACTTTGTAAATGATGTATCTGATTTGTCAGATTTTGGAAAATTAAACATGTATCCAAATAATGTAGACTGGTCAGGTAAAGTTATCGACTTTGATTTGGAATTTTATTTCTCAATCGGTGAGAACAACGGAGTATATATCAACGGTGATATGATTAAGTTGGATGAGAATTTGGTTGAGTTGGTCAATAAATTAACTTCTTACTATGAAAAGTTTAAGTCCAAATGGGCGAAACTTTTATCACAGAGAAAGAAAACCGCAAATGTTGATGTAGAGTAATGTGGACAACAGTTTTAAAATTTATCACACCTATATTATCCTTTATAAAAAATAACCCCAAGTTTTTCTTAGGGGTTATTTTTGCACTGGTAATTGCAATGTTATTTAAACAATGTGGTGATATTCGTGATTTGAAATATGAGATTGAGGTTAAGGAAACTGAGATTAAAAACGAACAGAATAGATTTGAAAATAATATTGAGAACCTGAAAGATTCTGTTGAATACCACAAAGAACAAGAGGTATATACCAAATCTTTATTAAGAGTAAAAGAAGGTGAGTTGGAGATGTTGGATGGAAAACTTGCAAACTATAAAGCTGAAATCCAAAGATTGGCAAACATTATACAAGAAGGTTCAAAAGTAAAAAATGTTTATATAACTGATATATCATCTGAGATTGACAAACACGATGTGATGACCATAGTTCAGACTGATAGCTTTGGTAACTTTGCTGTTGGTATTTCAGATACAAACCAAATATTCTCAATTAATACCGAGTCGTGGTTTAGATTGGAACCTGATACGGATAAATTAAAACTAACATTGGTTGATAAATTTGGTCAAGATAGTGTATCACGATTAAATTACAATTTGAATTTCTCATTGGGATTATCACAAATTGAATTGCCAAATGGTAGAACAAGAGTATTGGTACAACCGAGAGACGTATATGGAAATCCGATACCTGATAATGTTTTAAGCATACCTTTTATTAATGGTGCAGACTTTATGGATGTTGAACCAAATGTTTTACCCGCACCTGATGCTCCAAAAAACAAAAGAGGTTTTGGTGTTATGTTGGGACCCTCATACGGGTTATATTATCAAAACAATTCATTTATCCCAACATGGGGAATGGGAATTATGGTAGGTTATAAACTTTTCTAATATTTATTGTTATGGCACTGACACAAACAGATAAAAACGAGATTGAAGCGATGATTAGAAAGGAGATTAAAGATTTCCTTAACTCTAATACCATTTCTCAATTTGAGAATAAGATTGTTGATAAGATTCAAGATGAAATCAAGCGTGGTAAAATTACAAAAGATGTGAGTGAAATAGTTGCCAAGGTGATGAAAGAATTCTATAAAATTATGTGGACCCGAAGAACATTCTGGGAACCAACACTTAAAAACGTAAGGTAATGACACAGGTTGCACAACAATTAAAAAAATCATTAGGAACGGCATTTAATAAACAAATGGCCGCTAGTACAGGTAAATTTGGCTCTGATGATGTTGGTACATATATGTTTGATAAAACAAATGCAATTAAAGACATTCAATCTGAAACGGAGGATGTTGAAAAAAATGATGACGCAGTATCAGATTTGATTAAACGTATAGTAAGTGATATGGAAGGTGAAGAAATGTCAAAAGAAGAAGCCAAAGAAGCGACAGGTGCCGCATCTGCTGGTGGTTATGTTGCACCTTTATTTGGTAAACCACAAAAGAGAAAGATTAAAGAAGAAAAAGTAGAAGGTGGTTTGGCGGATGGTATGTCATTGGAAGATATGGCTAAACACCACGATACAGATATTGAAACCGTAATTGAAGAATTACAAAAAGGTGTTAATGTTGAGATGGAACACACCAATGAAATGGTAGTTGCTTTTGAAATTGCAATGGACCATATATATGAAGATTTAGAATACTATGATAAGTTGGCGAAGATGGAAGGTGGTTCACACAAAGAAGAAGCCAAAGAGGCGACCACATCTGCGTCCGTTGGAGTATACGATGCACCTATTGGTGGAGGTAGAAAAGACCCTCTCCAAATAGATACACCCAAAAGTGTATATAGTAAATTACGTTCAGTTAAGGACCCTAACTTCCCTAAGTATGGTGGAAAGGGTGGTAAGTATGTAAAGATTAAAGATAAGTGTAAGAAATTTCCTTATTGTAATCAGGGTGATATTAAGGCTTTGGAATTCTTTGAGAACAACTTAGTTAAAGAAGCCATAAAAAGAGTAACGAGTAAATACAATGTTGACGAGACATATGTCAAGTCGGTTATTCTTGAAAGATTAAAGAAATAAATGTCGTTTGGACTATATTTATAATTAAAATACTGTTATGAAGAACATTGAAAATATGATAGAAAAATTAGTTGAGAAGGTTTTAAATGAAGAAATCGACTCAAAGGTTAAAAATATTTCCGAGTCTGTTTCTCAAGAAATAGATGAGATGGATGAGTTTTACGAAGTAGCCAAGAAACGCAGAGAAGAGCGAATGGCATCACGAAAAGGTAAAGATGATTTAATAGGTGTTTATTCTAATAATTCAACTGAGGATGGTTTAGACCCTGAATTAGATGAAGAAGAAGTTGAAGAAGGAAACGCTTTTAGTGGTGCAAGGGCAGAGGCTATCAAAAAAGGTGAAAAAGAATTTACTGTTGACGGTAAAACTTACCCTGTGGAAGATGAAGAAGATGAAGTTAACGAATCTAAAAAACGTACACTTAAACTTACTGAAGACGAAATGGTTGAACTTATTGAAAGAATTGTAAACGAACAAAAGATTGAAGGTATCAGTTCTGAGAAAAGTGCAATGAAATCATCTAAAAGAGATACTGATGATTATATTAAAGCGGTAACCAAAAAGATGAAAGATTATCTTAAAGATGGTTCTGCTGGTGATTATGAAATGGAACCTGATTCTTTTCCAAAAGGAAACGGTGAATTAGGTGACAATGAAAAGATGGCTTACAAAGCGTCTGATGGTGTTGAGGAATACATTGACCAAATTGCACGTTCAGGTGGTATGGAGAACTTAGACTACGACCAAATCAAACCTGATGAGGAATGGTTAGACCTTAACATTATGGGTTCTTCAGAAACAGGAAACAACCCTGAGTGGGGTAATGCGGTTAAGACTAAGACAGGTGAGAAAGTTAAAGACAGAAAAGATAAGAACATCTTAGCTAAACTTAAGAAACAATCTTACAACAAAGCACCTCAACCTGTTACTGACTACGCGGGTAAGAAAACCCACAGTGATTCAATGGCAGGTATTGAAGTTAATGAGTCTAAGACTGATGACAAGAAAAAGAAAGTAGTTAATGAAGAGATTGAAAGAATGAAAAATCTTTTCACACATAACTACAAAACACAATAATAAATAAAACTTTATATTTTACTGGTCCATATTATACTTTTCATATGAAGAGATATAGTATGGACCAATTTTTTAACTGGCTTTCTAAACCTATGAATCCAGAAGATATACAAGCGTGGTATGATGCCAATAACATTATACCTGAGTTCGTAGAACTTTTTGAGGACTTTTGTTTCTCATTCTACTATTTGGTCAGTAGTACATATCTTGGTCATACAGATAACAATGCCACAAAAATAGGTGTTACCCACGAAGATAAATTAAACCACTTCAAATGGTGTTGGGAGACTACCTTATCAAACTTTGAGAAAGAAAATCTTAAATTTGAATTTTCAACTTCAGATTACCAGTATTTCGAATCATTTTATTTTGAGGTATTTTATGACCAACCTGATGAAGGTGTTAGAAATGCTATGGAAGATTTTTTCATACAATTATTTAATAGAAAAAGAGCGATGAGTAAATCAGATTTGGAGATGTTTACTGATGTCTACAAAACTCTTGAGAGGTCATTAACAATTTAAATTTTTCCCTTTTCTATTTACTATAAACCAAGAAAAATTAAGTTTAGATAAAATAAACTATAAATAAGATATTGAAACAAATGGAAACTTTAGAATCAATCAAAGGATTAGTAGAGACTCTTTCAGTAGACACTACAAAATTTTACAGTGGTAATAAATCTGCTGGTGTTAGAGCAAGAAAAACTGCTCAGGAATTAAAAAGTCTTCTTCAGGATTTAAGAAAAGAAATTTTGGAAGAAAAAAATAAGTAATATGTTAGAAACATTAATGACATATGTCGCGACCTTTACTTTCATATTCGCATTAATTTCTTTAATGAGAGTTGGGGTTAACTTTATTACCGCTCTTTTGTCCAGTCCTCCACGTAAGTTGGAGATTGGACGAAGAGAATTAATTTACTATGGGTTATCATTATCCTATATTATAACCTTTTTAATTTACTTAATATGACGTACTTTAATTTCTTAAACAAAGTTAAATCTTATTTAAAAGGTGTTAGAATATTGAAGAACCATGTTAGTTTTGATATGGTATTTTCAGATACGTGGGTCATTAGTAAAGCTAAAACTAATGACATCGAAATTATCAAAGGAGGTTTGGACGGTAATACTGTTCTTCTTTCTTTTGTATGTCCATTAGTTGAAGATAAGGTTAATAAGGTTGAAGAACTTATAGACAACATAATTAAAACCAACAGAGAAAGAGAAGAAAAAGACCAGCTATTCAGGTCCAAAGTACAAGAACTTAAGAAAATTTTTGAAAAACAAAAGTTGGAAGAATTGAAAAACCTTAAGTTTGATGTGGATGAAATAAGTGCTTATTTAAACAATAATGATGAAGACTCAGAAGATAGACCAGGAGATAGAGAAGGAGTTGTTACTGTTGAAACAGGAGAAGAGGAAGGCAAGGAATGAAATTGAAACTTCCAAAAACTCTATAATCAACGATATCAAAAACTTTGATAGGGGTGAAATAAAAAACACACCTCAAGTTGAACAATCATATACAGTATGGCAAAGGATAAAAAGAGTTTTAGGGATGAATTAGAAAAATTAGCATCCATCGCAGAGATTGTTGAGGACTCTATTTTATCAAATGGTAATGTTAAGATTATTGTTGAAATGGAGCCTGAAGAATATGAGAAGGTAATTAGAAACTTCGCTGGTGTTTATCAGAATCTACAGGAATTGGTTATAGATATTTCAGGAGTAAATTTTACCTTCGTTTTGAAAACGTAGTCGTTTGACGATATAATTTACCTTTGTTGAATCCTTTTTCAATTAAAATATCGTACATCCATTTTCTTTGTGCTGTGGATATATCTTTTACAAATATTGCATCATTACGACCAGTTTCTCTATAATAATCTTCGAGAGTTTCAAGTAATCTTTGACTATCCTCAATATTTTTGAGACTGAATAAGTAAAACAAATCATTAACCTGAATCACCAATTTGTTATGAAGAGTTGAGATACTCTTCATTTCTTTTTTTATACAATACTTCGACACCATTTGGTCAAAACTAATTCTAGTATTTTTCTGCCAATCAAATATTTTTTCTTCTAATTTATAAGGCTTTACATCACGGAATGTATATTCACTTTCGGTTTCAATAAACACCTCTTCATTTCTACCAAACTGGTCTTCTTGAAATAAAGGTACCTGATAATTGTCCTGATTTGTTAGCAATCCTAACTCGTAATAAACTTTCTCGGCATTTTCATATTGGACCTCAAAACGAATTTTATTGTCCTTTAGAAGGGATTTATATTTGTCAGTTGCTTTTTTCTCTGACTTATAACCTTTGATTATTCTTTTCTTTTTCTTATTCTTAAACAGTACAATTATAAAGTTGTCATTTTTCATTATGAATAAAGATTATTATCAGATTTTAGGTGTTAATAAAAACGCCACTCAGGACGAAATTAAAAAAGCATATAGGAAATTAAGTAAACAATTTCACCCAGATGTAAACCCTGATGGTGCAGATAAGTTTAAAGAAGTTGCTGAGGCATATGATACGTTAAGTAACGAAGATAAACGAAAACAATACGATAACCCCAATCCTTTTGGTGGTCAGGGAGGAAACCCGTTCGATATCTTTGAACAAATGATGAGGGAAAAACAAAGACCTCAACGACCAAAAGTAAGAGACAAAACGGTTAAGGTGGTCTTAACACCTCAAGAAACATATCAGGGTGTTGAAAAGGAGTTGAACTACAAAGTTAAACATTCGTGTGATGTCTGTACAGGTACTGGTGGAGACAGTCAGGTGTGTGGTGTTTGTGGTGGTAGTGGAAGATTACAACAGAGGGTTGGTACTGGTTTCTTCACACAAATAGTAGAAGCTCCTTGTGGTAATTGTCGTAACACAGGGAAGATAATTACAAATCCTTGTATTAAATGTAATGGTTCAGGTTCAGTTGATAAATTTCAAACATTAAAGATAAAGATACCGCAGTCGGTAGATAGTGGTGACTTTTTAAGAGTAAGAGCCAAGGGTGATTTTGTCACGAATGTAGGTTATGGTGATTTGTTACTTCAGATTGAGATAAGTAGAAACGAATTTGAAAAGGTGGGTAAGGACCTGGTATATACGGCAACTATAAGTCCATATGATATGATTTTAAATAAGAATATTATAATACCTCACCCTTCAGGTCAAATACAAATTAACTTACCAAAGTCAACCTCAACAGAAAAACCTTTAAGGGTAAGAACTAAAGGGTATATAACACCAAACGGTGTTGGAGATTTATATGTGAAAGTTTCTGTGGTTAACAGTGAACCTAGTAAGGAGGATAAGGAAATGTTAAAGAGTTATTTAGAACAATGATTTAATCAGTTGTATTAACTTTATTGTTCCATATATCGAGGTTCCCAACATATAAAAAGATGCGAGTAACATACCCAATGGTATTGAGTTAATACTTTTTTTACAACTACTACATTCTTTTGTTGATTCTTCGATTGGTTCTACGTTATATTCTTTTGACATACTATTTATTATTATGAATAATTTAATTCGTGAGGTTCTTAAATCTTATATTGAAGAAAAAGAACAAAAGAAGTATAAGAAGAAACGTAAGATGAGTAAATCTTATTGTGAAAAAACCCCATGCAATAAGATGGGGTTCTCTCAGAAAGCGTCTTGTCGTCCTTACAAGAATTGTTATTCGTGATTTCTAATTTCTACGGTTCTTGTTAGTCTACCTTCATCATAGTAAGCGTAAATAACCATATCATTGTAAAGATTGTAAAATTTCCATTTTCCTTCCCTTTTGTCTGAAGAAAAATAAGCGACCGTTTGAATTTCGCCAGTTTTGTAATACTGGTACCAAGTACCCACTCTTTTACCGTTAAGGTATTGTCCTTTCTCCATCACATCTCTTGTTGAGTCATAATATTTTTTGTAATGCACATACCCAAGTTCGTCTTGGATTAACTCAACTGATTGAGAGAATGAAACTAATGAGAACAATACCAAAACTAATGTTAATAGTTTTTTCATAGTAATTTTTACTTAACAATTTATTAATGTTCTCTTAACATAAATATATGCAAAATGATTATTTTCGTAAATGGTTGTATTTATTAGTAAACACATGTTATGAAAAAGCTAATCGAATTTATTAAAAAAATCGTTTCTTTGGTTAAGGAATGGTTGGTTTCAAATGGTGTTGAAGGCATCTTAGGATTAATCGCGGGTCTAATCCTTTGGTCGTTTGGATACAAAATTTGGGCTGGATTCTCATTTGGTGTATTCGCAACACGAAATTGGGACATTGTGAAAAATTGGGTCACGTCTAAATTAAGTAAGTGATAAGAAGTTCCCTCCCACAACGGAGGGAATTTTTTTTTTAATTAACATTTGCTTTTTTCCATTTTATTTCTTATACTTAAGTCAAACAGTTAAAAATCTATGCTTAGTTATATCGGAGGAAAAAGTAAAATCGGAAAATGGATTGTGGATTATTATCCACAGGACATGGAAACATATGTTGAGACATTCGGTGGAATGTTTTGGTGTTTCTTTAATATGGACTTTGAAAAATATCCAAACCTGAAAAGGGTTGTGTACAATGATTTCAATCCATTAAACTATAATTTATTTGCGTGTGTCCAAGACCCTGAGGAGTTATTGAGGCACATTGAGAATATACCTTGTCAACAACGAGGTGTTGAAGATACACCACCTGAATATAAGGAATTGTTTCAACAGTATCAAAAGGAAATCTTTTCTCACACATTTAGGGTTAAGGTACCTGACTATGAAGCCGCTGCGAAGTATGCTTATATATTAACCCAGGTATTTAGTGGTAGTAAACCTGAGACATCCAACTATATTGACTTAAAAGGTAAGTACAAATCGAAGTATCTTACATTCCGTGACAAGTTGAAAAATGAGAAATGGATTGAAAAATTCAGAAAAATCAACTTTGTTAAGAATATGGACTTTGAAGATGTTATTAAGAAGTTTGATTCTGAAAAAACCTATTTTTACTTGGACCCACCGTATTGGAAGACTGAGAATTATTATTCCAACCATGACTTTGACCGTAATGACCATGAAAGGTTGGCAAATGCATTGAAGGAGATTAAGGGTAAGTTCTCATTGTCTTATTATGACTTTGACCTATTGCATGATTGGTTCCCTGAGGACGAATATGTGTGGGAGAAAAAAGAGTTTGCAAAGGCAGCTGCGGCTTCTAAGGGTAAGACACAGAACAAGGGTACCGAACTTCTTATTATGAATTATGAGGTGGAGGGTCTAACATCCTTACCGACAAAACCTACTGAAGAAGAAACTGAAGAAGGTTCGCAATTATCTTTTGGGTTTTAAAATCCTTTTATTATCTTTGTTCTTGAGTTAGATACCAGTATCTTTTTACTTTATAACATATTTATATGAAAACGAAAGAGATGAAGTTTAATAAAATAGTAAAGTCAATTATTCTCGAACAAGGTCGATATGAAATTTTAAGAAAGACCTATGCTGAGCCGAAGAAAAAGGGTGACAAGGTAAAACCTGCAAGAATGTCTAAAGAAGAGTTGGACACAATTGTTTCGGCTGACCCCACAACTAGTAGAGATGGAGATAAGATTAAAAAGGCGGGTAGATACACTCAATGGATTTTAAAACAATTCTTAAATATTGAGCCAAACATTGAAGCTCAATATGGTACACCTCAATTTAAGAGAGAGAAATTACAAAAGGTTAATATGTTCTTCGAGGACCTTTATAAGGTTACTGAGGACTTGCAAAAATTTGATAGATTTAAGAATAAGTTAGACCAAGAAGACCGAGACATTAACAATCTTAGTATTGAAAGACTTAATGATTTAATGTTACCATATTCTTTAGAGAAGACTAAAGCAACCAAAGATGAGAAGAAGGAAGCATCTAAAACTTATGAGCATCCAGGTGGTGACATTATCTTTAGAGGTGCTAATTGGACTGTTGTAAAGATTAGTGACGAAGGTCAACTCGGTAAGGACGCGGCTTGTTTCTATGGAGGTAACGATAAAAAACCTGTTAAAGGTGAATCGGGATGGTGTACATCTTCACCTGGTTTGAATTATTTCAATACTTACATTAAACAAGGTCCTTTGTATGTGGTAATTCCAAATACCGCTCAAGAATTTTTACCAGGTGGTCCTAAAACAGGTGAAATATCAGGTTTACCTGCGAAGAGATACCAATTCCATTTCCCATCGAACCAATTTATGGATGCGAATGACCGTCAAATTGATTTAATTCAGTTTTTAAATAATAATGACGAACTTAAAGAAGTTTTTAAACCTGAATTTA
>Ga0070749_10001690_pt1 | contig 14909 bp, 14 predicted proteins | sample VirMetDEL_Nov_18_FD_75180 | JGI IMG/M metagenome (GOLD analysis project Ga0070749, IMG submission 75180) | Aqueous microbial communities from the Delaware River and Bay under freshwater to marine salinity gradient to study organic matter... | ecosystem: Environmental > Aquatic > Marine >...
AAAAACCATATAATTATATAGAAAACGATCCCTGCCGTCATCAAATTTATTTTTACTCATAGCTTGCAAACAAGGTGGACCATCTATAAACTCTTCTGCCCCTCCAATTAACTCTTCTTTAACTAATGAGTTTGCAAAATCTTCTAGATCTTTTTCTGTTTTTTTATTAACCTCTACTACTTTTAAAAATTCTTCAAATGTAAATTCGTTTCCGTCATGTGGATTAATAGCAACTCTTTCTGTTTTATTGTAGTAAGGCAAGTTAATAAAATTACCGTTAGTTGGTTTTCCATCTTCTGATGTACCTAACTCAGTTTGTTTAGGAAATATTTCTGTAGTTGATTCTAATTTAAAAACAAATAATAATTTATCTAAGAAATTTCTAACGGAACTTGCTTTAACTTTTTCTTTTAAAAATACATACAAATGCAAACCATTGCTTTTTGATTTTACAGGTATGATTGGAATTTTATTTTCAACAATAATATCTAAATATTTTTTAATATTAAAATCTTCATATTTTTCTGGGTCTATATCAATAGCAGCAAATTTAACCATGCCTTCATCATTACAAGGTTGAATACCAATAGATTTTTTACCTTCTAAATGATCTCTATAATCTTGACTGGTAATAGGGTTTTGAGACCAACCATAATCTCCTGGTTTAAATTTTATTTTACCCGTATCTTTATCTTTAAAACCATTTTTTATATTACAGTATCCATAGTTACGCTCTAGGCCTGTAAATATCTCTATAAATTTACTCTCCATACTATCTTTCTGTGTGGGTGATTTTCACCACCCACAATATTATTTGTTTTAAAGGATGCTGTTCTCTGGCTTATCAGAAGTTTCACCATGCTTAACCTTAACGTCTCCACTAGAAACACTTTCGGAAAAACTTTTAGCTTTCTGATATGAAGTTGCATCCTGTACAGGACCAACTTTACTAACTTCCCAACCAAACCACGTTCCTTTATCATTAGACTGCTGTACAGTCTTTAGATTATAAATGTGGCTAAAAGATGCCGGATTATATAATCCGTTTTTACCTTTTAGTTGGATTTGAGCCATCATCGTATTCCATTTTCTACTAATTTTTAGTTGAGTAGATTTCATGGATATAAGAGCGGTGGAGGGTGTATCTCCTAACGTTATCACAAAATGACTTGCAGTCTTTTCAATATAATTACCATTTTGTAATCTATCTTTATAGTCTGCTCCTCTGGTTGTTTGTGATAATATATCACTTGATGAAGGATGTATTTGAACAGGAGCACCAGGACCTTCGCCTCTGTCTCTCCATTCAATGTATTCCAATTTATAATGACATGGCATTACATTTAATCCTTTTGTACCATCAAATAATTCTGAAGTAACAGAGTTGTAAATCATGCCAGGTTCTGCACCTTCAACATATTTACCATCTCTTTTATTTACTTCAGGAGATAGTTGTCCTAAGATTTTTAAGAAAGGTAATGCTAAATCATCTTGTCCTAATTCTCCTAGACCTTTGCCTGCGTCTGCCTCAAATATATTTGTAGACAAAGCACCTGCTTCTTCTTTTTTTACTACTTCTTCGTTCATGTTTATTGTTTCCTTGTTATTTTGGTTCGGTTTCCTGCGAACACGTTAAATAGTTCCGTGGGCATATCTTGTCCAGACTCGATACGCTCACGGACTAATGCTTTGAGAGTCATAGGCTCAACCTTTAATTTCTGGATTGGTTGATATCCACGCTCTGCTGCAAGGTCTGCATAACTGCTCGCCTTGTTATCTTCGTTGCGACCAAAAGAAACGGTGATTTCGTTTTTAATGATATCACCTAGGCCGTTATTTCGAAGCCAGTTAAATGCTTCTTCTTTCTTTGCTGCAGAAATAGAAGCACCATAGACGGGTTTAACTTCTATAGCTTCCCCATCTAATAATTTCATTGTACTGATATTCATTTCTTGCATCATCGTAGGAATGACTTCTCCAGAAATTAAATCAGCTTGTTTTTTTAAATTTTTTAAATTGTCTTCCGTAGAAGTTATTTGATCTTCTAAGTTTTTTAGTTTTAAAACTTGATCCGATAATTCTTTAGCATCATTGGCTAACGATATGGATTTAGTTTGGTCTTCCTCAAAGTTTATCTTGCTCATCTATATTACCTTTCTCGTATAAGTTTATCTGTATTGGATAGTATCTTCTTTCTTGTTTATCCCACTTCAAAAGTTTGTACTTTCCATTTGTTATATCTGATACAACAGAACATGCAACTCCTATGATTGCTGGATCTCCAGTCAATAATAAATAATCATCTGGTTGATAGTCTTTTAATAATTTTCTTAATTTAAAAACTAACGGACCTGGTGATAAAATAATTTGAGATGTCTCGGGTAATAAAACTTTTAACCTCCCAAATTCAGAAGCACCTATAATATTTATTTTAGGACGACCATCTCTTGTGCCTGGTACGTCTTGTAAAATATATACTAAATTTTCTGTCATAACTTTCTTGACACAGATATAAACTTTATTATATACTTGTCAATAGAAAGAAGAAAATAAAAATGATTAATTATAAGTTTAAAACAAAGCCGTTTGCACATCAATTAAAAGCATTAGAATTGTCGTGGAAAAAAGAAGTATATGCCTATTTTATGGAAATGGGTACAGGTAAATCTAAAGTATTAATTGATAACATTGCTATGTTATATGACAATGGAAAAATTAATGGTGCCTTAATTATAGCACCTAAAGGTGTATATAAAAATTGGTATGATTCAGAAATACCTACTCACTTACCAGACCATATAGATAAAAAAGTAGTTCTTTGGCAAGCCAACATTAATGATAAACAACAAAAAAAATTAAATACTTTATTTGAACCAGGAGAGGATTTACATGTTCTTCTTATGAACGTAGAATCTTTTTCTACTAAAAAAGGTTTAGACTTTGCTATTAAATTTTTGTCTTGTCATAAAAATATGATAGCCATAGATGAGTCTACTACGATTAAAAATCCTAGTGCTAAAAGAACTAAAAACATTCTAAGTCTTATTCCTTTTAGTAAATATAGAAGGATTTTAACAGGTTCACCTGTAACTAAATCACCTTTAGATTTATATACTCAATGCAAGTTCCTTGATCCGTGGTTATTAGGACACTCTTCTTACTACAGTTTTAGGACTCGTTATGCTCAAATGAGAACCGCTAATTTTGGTGGCAGGTCAGTACAAATTATTACCGGATATAAAAACCTATCCGAATTATCTGAAAAGCTACAACCTTTTTCTTATCGTGTATTAAAAGATGATTGTTTAGATTTACCTAAAAAAACATTTATGAAAAGAATTATACAACTAACTCCTGAGCAAGAAAAAGTGTACAGGCAAATGAAACAAATGGCTTTAGCAGAACTCAATGGTAAGGTTATTACCACTGCTACTGTTATGACTCAACTCATGAGACTACATCAAATAACCTGTGGTCATTTTAAATCAAATGATGGCACTGTTCAAAAATTAAAAAATGATAGAACCAATGAACTCATTAATATTATTAATGAGGTTAGTGGAAAGGTTGTAATATGGGCGCATTGGAGAAACGATATAGAAACTATTATAGAACATCTTAAAAAAGAATACGGAGACAACTCTGTTGTTACTTACTATGGAGACACGACCCAAGATGAAAGACAAAATGCTATTAAACAAATGCAAGATCCAAACTCTACGGTTAGGTTTCTTGTAGGCACTCCACAAACAGGTGGCTATGGTATTACTTTAACGGCAGCATCTACTATGATCTATTATTCTAATGGTTATGATTTAGAGAAACGTCAACAGTCCGAAGCAAGGATTGATCGTATAGGCCAAACAAAACCTATGACTTATGTGGACATCATTGCCGAAGAAACGATAGATGAGAAAATAGTAAAAGCTCTTCGTAAGAAAATAAATATAGCTACTGAAATTATGGGAGAAGAGTTAAAAGACTGGATTTAAGGGGTACCTAGGTACTGTCGGAAGTTAGTTTCGTGCGTCTACGTGGATCTATGAAAGACTTTTTTAAATATTTTTAGTAGGAATTTGTATATGTTTAAGAACTTTTCCTTTCTGTGGTCCTTCTTTAATAACATATCCGGTTGTACCATTTCCATTAATATTTACTTCTTTTCTACTTTTTAAAAGAGTTTGATCTTTTAATTTTTTTAATTTCTTGTCGTTTTCTTTTATGATAAAATCTTTTAATCGTTCACTCATATTAAAAAAAATCTAAAGCTTTTGCAGCTAACACTGCTAGTCCAGAAATAATTAATCCTAGAATGTAATCTATTTTTTTAGCTGTCTTATCTATATCTACATGCATATGTTTAAGATGATTATTCTTAATCGTGCATATATCTTTTTTTAAACCTGTAACGTGACCATACAAAGCCACGATATGTTCACCTGTTGTATTTGGTTTTTTAGCCATAATTAATCTCCTGGGTCGCTGTGAGTTCCCGAACCTGAATCTGTTTCTGATTCACTATCATATCCACCACCAGGTTCACCGCCCCCATCTGTACCTTCATTTTCCATTTTTTCTATTAAACTAAACTCCTCATCTGGTCCTCTTACATTTCCAAATCCCGTATCTATTGCATCTTTAGCGGTCACTTCGTTTCCACCAAATGCTACCTCGCCACCAAATCGTCCAAAATCATAATCAGGTTGTTTATTAAAATCAATTAATCCTCCATAAGGATCCCTAGGTGGATTAAAATAATCGTATGCTTTGCCTGCAGCATAACCTAATAAAGGATTAACTAAAGTACCTATACCATATTGCAAAGCATTTTTTGTAGTTATCCCAGGAAAATTAAAATTTTTATTGGTGTTTACATTACGATTAATAACATCCTCCTCGTCATCGTCATCACCAAAATAATTGGTTAAAGGATTAAAAACTGTTTGTTGCGTTAAAGGAGGAGCAAGATTTTCTTCTTCTGTTTGTTGCGTTAAGGAAGGGTTTGAATAATATTGGTATAGATCATAAGGATTATCAATCCCGAATCTTGGGTCGTTAGGGTCTGTAAAATCTAAAAAATTTGAAGCCATATTATATATTACCTTATCACCCCTCTAAAATCAAAGTCTTTAATTCTATCTTCTGCAGGCCGTTGCTCGGTCCCTGTTCCTTGATTCTGGTTTACTCCCTCCATGCTCGAAGGGGTAATGTTTATAGGAGTTGTTAACTGTTGAGATACAGTTGGTTCTGGGGCTTGAGTACCTAAATCAGCTAATGTAATTTCTTCGTTTAATAAATCTACTCCTCTATTTTTATTTATGATTTCAGTGATAGAAGGTAATGCTTCATAAAAAGGATTAGGTAAACTAATTTCTTGTTTATTATTTAAATCATTATGAATCTCAGTGATTCTTTCTTCAAAAAATTTAGATGGTTCTTTAGGAGTATACCTACCTGTCATTAAATTTTCTACTACTTCTTTAGATAATCCTTTTCTAGCCTTTAATCGTTCTTCTATTTTATAATCACTCATGCCTAGTTTTTTCATAGCATCTATATTTTTAGCCATCTCTTTTAGTGTTTGAAATCTTCTAGATTCTGAATATTGATATTTATCTAATATATCTTTTGATGAAACTCTTCCTCCTCTTAACAAAGGAGATGTAAATAAATTTTCTGTCTTTTTTAAAGATCTAGTAAAGTCGGTAGTTTTATAAGTTAAAGATCTTTCTGGATTTGATTGTTGAGTTCTAAATCCAGCTAAACCAGGTAATTCATCAAACAGATCATACTCTTGTCCAAACTTATCTGGTTGTCCTGTTAAGGTTTGACCTAACCTTACTATTTGTCTGTAAGAACCAGGTTCAAAAGATTTTGCAAGATGACCTACTCCCTTATATATTTTTACAAAAGGATCATCTTCTGCAGACCATACAGGTCTTCCATCTCGACCAATTCCTCTTCTTATAGTAGTGTCTACTAATGCTTCTGTAAAAATAGACTCATCAGTAAAAGGTTTTAATAATTCTGTAGTTGCTTCCTGTAATCCTTCTCCTAAAGATGCTTTTAAAGAAGCTTCATCTTTACCATCGGTAATTGCATTAAAGACAGCTCGAAAAGGTCTAGTTAAAGGATCGTAAGCATTGGAATAACTAAAGTCTACATATTTTAAATAACCATTTTTATCTCTACCGGTAGGAAGTAGGGTAGAGTTCTTAGACCATGGTGGAACTATTCTTCTTAATGCATCCATCTCTTCATCACTAACATCATGTATTGCTTTAAAAGATTCTTGCATTACTTTAGGAACGGCACCTACTGTTAATCCGAAACCCAATAATCTTTTATTACCTAAAGATACGATTTCAGGAATACCACTTGCTCGTTCTTTAATACCTTGTTCAAGAATATTGGAACTTGTTCTTAACATTTCTAGAGGAAAAGCAATGAAATTACCAAAAGGAGATAGACGTAAAGCTTTACCCGCTCTTCCAATATAAGAATAATTAGGAACCAAGTTACGAGATAAATTAGCTGCAAATTCATCTAAAAATTCATCATAGGTTCCATTGTAAAAATTTTTAGTAGAGTCAAAATTTCTTTTAATTCCTCCTTTTAAAAAATCGGTTATACTTTCAAAACCTTCTTTTCCTTGCAATGCATCTTGAAAATTAGATGCATTAATACCTTTTTTTAAAAAAACATTTTCATAACGATTACGTTCTAATCCCCATGTAATAGTCTTCCAATAGTTATCTTCTCCCACATAAGCATCTTGAAGACCTTGATAAACTTTTTTACCCTTATTTAAAAAACCTTCATATATATCAGCTTGAGCTTTTTGTGGATTTGCAAACCAATCTGTAATTCCTATATCTTTTGTCAAAGCTTCAATTTCACCTTTCTGAAGATTTGAATCAATAACACCAGATCTAATTAATCTTTTTACAAAACCTACTTCTTTAGCATCTAAGTTTTTAGCAACTCTACCCACACTAATTCTTCTAGCTGTTTCAGCTAAACCTGTACCCAAACCTGCTCCTTGAAAAATCTCTCCTCCCAAAGAAGTTGGTAGTAAGGCATTAAAATCTCCTCCAGTTGGAATAATAGCACCATTTGCTGCTGCAAATGCTCCTGCACTTATAAAGTTACGAACGTGAGTAATAGGAGATAAAATAGTTTTTGTAATTTGAGCTATAGCTTTAGGAGCAAGAACTCCATATTTATAAACATTACCTACCATACCTGACTTTTCAAATTGAATAGCCGTTTCAAATATATCGTCATAGATCGGAGCTCTGATATATGTATTTTCTAATGGAGATAAACCTAATAATTTTGGATCTGTAGAAACCACTTCTACTTTTTTAAATTGTTTAGGGTCTCTAAGCATAACAATAGCATCTTCAATGTCTGCTGCATCCCCATTTTCAACTAAATCTTTTGCTGCTCTATATTCTTCTACTGTCCTACCTGATTTTTTTAATAATTGTTTCCCTTGTGTAACTTGTTCTTCTGTTAAACCTATTATCATTTCTTTTCCCGTTGTAGGATTTATTTTTTTTGCAACAGGTATTCCTAAAACTTCTCTAATTGCTTCCTCTTCTCCAAATTTATTTTTACCAAAAACAAGTTTACCTGTTCCTTTTTTGCTTCCTAATTTTACAACATCACCCATAAACTCTAACATAGAGTTTAAACCAGCCATTTTACTCATGGTGGATATGTAAGTATGTTTAGGATCTGTAATCCTTCCATATAATATCTCGCCTAATTTATCTAACCTTTTATCTTTTAAAATAGAAGCATCTATCCTTAATGTTTCTTGTTCTAGTTTAGTTAGTTTAGTATTACCTGTATAATTTTTTTGAGGGTCACTCATGCTTACATCAATTTCATCTATGCTTTTAACCTTTAGTTTTCTCTCTATTAAACTTGTTTCTTCTTGCGTTGCTTTTTTCATAAACTCACCGTCTTGTTTTATAACTTCAGGAGCAACTTCTCTTTTACTCGCTTCTCTTTGAACTCTTCTATCCATTAAATAATTTAAAGCTTCTTCTTTTCTAGCATTTCCTGCTTCTGTTCTAAAAAAGGGAAATGTTTTTTGAAAAGCAGCATAGTCAGCTGTGAGATAATTTCCTATTTCTCTTTCTAGTTTTATAGACATTTCTCCCTGTAAATTTTTTTGTAAAAGTTTACCGGTCATATTATCTACTCCTGCTCTCATACTAAGGATAAGATTTTTAAATTTATCTACTGCGGGTTGTCCATTGGTTTTTTCTATTTCTTTTAAAAACCGATCCATTTTACCCCCTTGAATAATATCATAATCATTAGTTTTAAAAAAACCTTCTGGTCCTTCTTCGGTAATTAGTTTTCTAAATCCTTCTTCTGTATTTTCAAATTGTAAAGACTTTCTATTTGTATTTACAATTCCTGATTCTTTTTCAATAGCTTTAATAAGATTCTCAGGTAATATTTTTTCAGCTTTTCTTCCTGGAATAGGTTGTATAATATCTTGAATTTCTTTATAGATACCCTCTTCATTTTTAAAAATAGTATTTTCAATTGTAGGAACTACTTTTTTAACCTCATCAAATAATCTTCCTATACTTTGCCCTGCATCAAATTGAATAGCCTCTGAAGCATCTAACCCTAATCGTTTAGCTTCAAAAACTTCTTCAGGTAACATACCTGCCTTACCTAAACCAAATTTAACATATTTTTGATAAAGTTGTCCTAAATCACTGTCGGCATATCTTTTTAAACCTTCTTCTGTTGGTTTTCGAATAGCAGAAACACCTTTAGCTGCTCCAGCAATTCCTAAATTAAATAAAGAACCATCTACTGCAAACTTAACTCTATTGGTTAATCTACGAAAAGCATCTTCTCGGCCTTCTTTGTCTTCGGTATTCATCATGGTAAAAGCAAAAGGTTCTAGAGATGTACCTTTAAGCATGTCACCTAAAGTTCCTATATCCTCATCCGATACAAGTGCTTCTCCTACCGCTGCTCCACCGATGCCACCTGCTAAAGGAGAAGTTTTAACGTTATTTATTATTTTACCAAAACGAGTTAGGTCAGCATAGTTACCTGCTTTTTTTGCATCAATTGCATTTTTAGCTAATGTAGCTCCTATCTTAGCTCCTTGAAAAGCGGGAATACCTATTTGAGCTAACGCTTGTGTAATTCTTCCAGAAGTTCTTGCTTCAGCTGCTTCATCAAATGGATTGATGTCATCGAAAAATTTTTCAACAGAAGCCGCTGTATTAGTATCTCCTACTAAATCTAAAACTTCTGCTCCTAAAGATATTACACCTTTAGGTATATTAATTAAACCAGAACCAACTCCTGCTAATGCGGATACAATAAGCCCAGTATCTTCTGCATCTTTGTTCTTTTTAGCTTGAGTGTAACCAAGAGCTTCTGCTTCTGATAAAGGCATTATAATATCCTATTTTGTTTTCTTTTTTATGTCTCCAAAAAACTCTGGCTCATTTGATTTTATTATTTGTTTTTTACTATTGATTCTTACAAACGTTCCATCTTTTGTAACATAGTATTCACCTACATCTCTATCATCTTTATTATTAGGTATTTTTTTATTAAACTTTCCTATTAAAGCATCTAATTTAGGGTCTGCTTCAAATTTTTTTATAGAGTTTAAATAACCATTTGCATTAACATCCATTTTTTTAGCTTCCCCTCTATGAAATTCATTATCCTTTGCTATTTGAGCAGCGCTAGTTTTGCCTTTAGACATGTAATCTACAGTTTTTTTGAATCCTTCTGGTCCTGTACCAAACCCTAATAGTTTTTGATATTCCTTCATAGTTTTTACTTGTTCTGAAGGTTTCATATCTTCAAATGTTTTTTGTAACGCTAATTTATTAATAGCTAGTTTTTCTTTTCTTCTATCCGATAATATTTTACTTACACCTTTAATAGGGTCTTTAGCTGCTTTACCTACTGCACCTAATAGATTACCACCTGGTTGTGCTGAAAGATTAGAACCAAATTCTGCAAGTTTTAAATACATTTGAGATTTAGTGTTATCATCTCCTGTATCTAATATTTTTTCTATTATTCCTTTGTTTTCATTGTAGATATCTTCTAAACCTTTTTCAGGAATTACTTCTAAAGGTTTTTTCTTAGAAGAAACTATTGGAGTTTCCTCTGATTTTTTTTCTTGTTCTGCAAAATCTAATAATTTTTTTGTATATAAAGGATTTAAGTTTTCTTCGACAAACTTACCTATACCACTAAGGCCTTCTTGTTCTGCATATCTTTTCTTCAAGTCCATTGTTTCAGGAGCAGCGAATTCTGAAAGTGCTCGTTCTCCTTGGTATGCTAAATAACCTAATCCCGCTGGTCCTGATACAGGTAATCTTTTGAATAAATCTTTATAGTAGGGTAAACCTTTTTTACCATATTTTTTAGCAATTTCTAAAAGGTATTTTTCACTGAATTTAGGAGTTGGTTTAATGGGTTCTTTTATTACCGCTAAAGCACTTCCTGGTGGTTTATAGGATCCTCCTCTTAATTCAAAATTAGGTCCTTTAGGAACATTTTCAATAGGTACAGGGGGATAAAATCTAGGAGTAGGTGTTGCAGTAGTAGGTCTAAAAAAACCTTTTGCTCCACCAAAACCTCCTCCAACTTGAGTAGGTCTTCCAAATTTATCTCTTATAAAATTAGACATAAAATTACCCGCTCCACCCGTTGAAACAGGTTCAGCATAACCTGTTCTATTTCCCATTGGTTTTCCATAGATAGTTCCACCACCGATTTGTCCGCCACCTGCCATTGGTTTTCTATCTTGAATACCAGACATGATACCATCCATCACGGGTCCACCTACACGAAACATGGGTCTTTTTAAAATTCTGCTCATCTAATTAACCTTTTTAAATTCTACGTCTACTTTAGAGTAGTCTACTTTATAGAAGCCGTCTTTACCTAATATAGAAGCATGAGGAACTTCTTGTGCCATCACACCTTGATAAACTCCTTTGTCGTCTCCTTTGTATTTAAAAGTATATACATTAAATCCAGAAGGGGATTTTCCAATTAAATTAATATCTTCTTTTAATCTAACATCACTATTTTTTAATCCTCCATAGATACCTGCAAACGTTGCACCAGCACCTATTGCAGATTGTAATATACCTGGAGAAGGTTGAGATTGTGAAACAGATCCAGCAGCAGGATATCCACCCATTAATCCAGTCACTCCTTGACCAAACATTTGAGATCTATTTAGTGGCTCATAAGCTGCCTCTCTTGCTGCTGCATTCGCTGCATCAATTTGAGCTTGAGCAAAAGCTTGCTGTGCACTTCCAATAGATCCAAGAGTTGAGATATCTTGAGATCTTAATTGAGGAACTAAAGAAGCTAAACCTTGTTGAAAACCGCCTTGTCCTAATTGAGATTGTGCTAAAGATTGTCTAGCAGATCCTAACCCTAATGCAGATTGTGCTAAGGATTGTTCTGCAGATCCTAATCCTAATTGTGCTTGACCAAGGCCTGCTCTTTGTCCTGCAAAAGCTGCTTGTTGACCTGCAAGGCCTGCTCTTTGTCCAGCGAACCCTGCTTGCTGTGCTGCTAAACTTTGTTGAGCTTGACCTAATCCCATTTGATTAGCTAAATCCTGTTGTCTCAATCCTGCCGCTTGTTGAAACCCTTGTTGTAATAATCCTGATTGTAATGCTGCTCTGTTTCTATCAGAACCAGTTAAATATTCTGCTTGTAACACACCTTCTCTACCACCACCAAAGGCACCAGGGACTCCTAATGCTTGAGCCGCTTGTTGTGATCTTTGTGCTTGAGCTTGTCTATCAAATTCTGTGAGTGTGGTATCAATAACTTGTTGTTGATAAGGAGACATATAAGAAGCAATAGAACCTGCTCCTGTCCCTGCTCCCGTTCCTGTTAAACCTTGAGCCGCGCCTAAAAAATTAGATACTCCACCTAGCGTGGTCCCTGCTCCGGTAAGCTCGGTACCTGCTGTACCTAATGTAGTTCCTGCTCCAGTTAACTCTGTGCCTGCTGTTCCTAATCCTGTTCCTGCTGCTGAGATATAACTAGGTACTTGTCCTAGTCGTAAGTCTGCAGTTGAGATAGCAGAAGGTACTCCTGCTAATGTAGTTTGTGCATCGGTTGCTGCTTGTTGTGCTGCTGTTACAAAAGGTTGATAAGAACCTACACCACTAGAAGCAAGGGAAGCTGCTTGTGTTTGAAAAGGATCCTGCGCTGCAACAGTGGGTGCAAATTGAGAAGTATCAACAGCAGTTCCTGCAGTTCTTGTTAATTGATCTGCATAGGTTTTACCTAATGCTTCAATAAACTCTGCTGGTAAAGTACGTGTTTGTGTAATTTCAGCCATTATACGTTAACTCCTCTTCCCATTTTTTCTGCTTGTTTCATTTGATCATATAATCTTTGAGCACCTTTTTGGACACTTCCATTACCCATACCTCTGACTGCATCTGCTGTCATAACAAATTCATTTTTAGAAAGTCTAGCAGGAACATCATCTGCTTTTTCTTTTTTACCAATAGGAACAAATCCACCGTTTGCTCGGTAATCTAATTCCATAGGTACTCCACCCATTTTTAATCCCATTAAACCACCGTCTGCTTTGTTTTCAGTAAAGATAGAAATCATTTCTTTTGTTTTCTTTTTATTTCTATTTTTATTTTCTTCCATTGCTTGTCTGTTAAATAATTCCATTGCTTGTTCTTTTGTAATTGGATTACCTTCTTCATCAGAATACATGACACCAGCAGGACCTTCATCGTCTTCACCTGTTATAGAAAGAATTCCTTCTGTTTGTTTTTTTAATTTAATACTTGGAGTCTTACCTATTTTTTTCATTAAATCTTCTTTAATTCTATTATATGTTTCTGGTTCAAAAGAATCTTTTCCTGCTATTACTTGTTGTAATAAATTCATACGTCTTTCTTTTTCCATTTGCTTTTGCATAAGTTCTCTTTCCATTCTCATTTCAGCTGGCATTTCCATAGGAACGATCATTGGGTTTTCAGTACCCTCTTGAAATTTTTTTCTACCACCACCAAAATACATAGCGCTTAAAGCTTTAGATCTATAATCTTTTTCTTCGTCATCTTGAATCATAGGTTTTGGAGTTCCTAATTTGTAACCAACTCTACCGCCTGCTTTATATTCTGTTGTATTTGCTTTTACAAAAGCATCTACTTGATCTTGTGATGCGTCTGGATTTGCTTGTGTGTAATATCTTCTTAAGTATGGATCTACTTTAGCTTTTCTTGCTGCATAGTCCGTATCTGATTCATCCTCTTCTTGCGGTGCCATTAAAGCTCCTAATCCTGCACCAAGAGCACCTATTCCGAATATAGAACCAAGTCCACCACTACCTTTACCAAAAGGATTAAGTTTACTTAAAAGACCACCTGTTCTACTTGGTGCTGCTGGGTTTCCAGGGGAACCTAATAAAAAATTAGCTGCTTTTGTTTTTCCTAATGATAAAGCATTACCTATTCCACCAAATCCAAACATACCTGGTGCAGCTCCACCAAAACTGGCTCTACCTAATAAACCACCCATACTAGTTCCTGGTATACCAAAAGCAACCGCTCCTAATAAAGCAGCTTTACCTATATCACTCTTTACAATTTTTTTAATGGGTTTTGTTATTTTTCTAACGAATGAACCTAGACCGTAACCTTGTCTCATATCAGGATACATCATCCCTCCACCCATCATTAATTGTCTTCTTAATAATTCTTTATTCATGTCCATAGTTTTTAGTAAAATCTGTTGTTAAAAAGGCAGGAATTACACCTGAAGTACATACTTACTAGGTTTTAGAAGATAAATCAAGATTATGTTGTAACATCTCTTGGTTTAATTTCTATAGCAGATAACACTACATGTAGTCTATTTGCTGTTGCAGCGGTCACTTTAATAACCTCTGATTCTTTTACTACTAAAGGATTGGTTAACAACTCTATTGTAGCATTGGCCGATACTGCCTTTACTTTAAATAAACTAAATACAGCACTTGCGGTATCTGTAATCGTTACCGTAATGGTGTCCGCGTTCCCTGAGTCTTCCGACACTAAAATAGATCGTACCACTGCGGTTACTGCAGAAGGGACCGTGTAAATAGTAGTTGCACTCGCGGTCGTTAAATCTGCTTTTTTGTTTACAAATGTATTAGCCATTAGTTAATAAAGAAGTTAAATGCTTCTACCTCATCTTTTAAATCTTGTTGAAACGTAGTATTTAATTTTTGCACAATACCATCTATATCACGAACTAAAGATTGTGCATTAGCTACTTCATAATTCTGATCTGGTTGTGTTAATGATTGTACTATCTTAGCCATTATCTGTCTGCCAGTCTATCCATATGAGAATAAATACGACCTATCACCTTGTCCAAAGACATCATCTCACTTTTAAGCATAGCTACAATTGTTGAAAGTTCTATCAGTGTGACCAAAGTCCATGTAGCCAATCCCATTAATATAGTTCCCAATAATCCAATTAGAATCGTGTTAGTTTTCCTGCTCATTATCTTCTACCATCCGGGAAGTAATCAATTCTAAAAGTTCCTAGCTTCCAAAATTGACTGGTTGAATCGGTGGATACTTTTAACGATATAAATCTTGCTCTTGCACGTGTATCTATTTTATCCGTAGAAGTGTTCACGGTAAACGGACCTAGGGAAGAACTAGCTGCTGTATCGTTAGGAAAATCTTTTAAATCTAATTGTACTACTGCACTTCCTGTTTGAGATACAAAGTCTGGATAGACACGACCGACTCTCATCATAAACTCACCATCTCCTGCAAGTCCTTGTTGTCCAATATCAAAATCTCCTGACTTAATATTAGATGCAATCGCAGTAGATGTTCCAGCTAA
>Ga0070749_10001691_pt1 | contig 14908 bp, 11 predicted proteins | sample VirMetDEL_Nov_18_FD_75180 | JGI IMG/M metagenome (GOLD analysis project Ga0070749, IMG submission 75180) | Aqueous microbial communities from the Delaware River and Bay under freshwater to marine salinity gradient to study organic matter... | ecosystem: Environmental > Aquatic > Marine >...
AAAGACTTCACAAAAGCCTTCATCTTTTTTTGACAGTTTTCCCATTCTTTGGAGATTGTGGCGGGGCAGACATCGGAAAGATCTTGTCCTTCAGTCAGAACAATTCCGTATTTTGTGCCGCTTGTTGGGAACTTAGGGTTGAATTCCCACGTTTTGGTTGCGGATTTGGGGATGTAGTCAATAACTTGACCTTGAAGAAATACCTTGTTTTGAAGTGTTTGAAAATACATTTGTCCTCCGTGTCTGTTTAGAACAATTTTTGAGCGTGTTGTAAGTATACCCAACCAACTTCGAAATGTCAAGTCTTTTTTTCATTGGGGCGATCTTTTTCAGCAACTCCATATAATGAGTCTCTGGTTTGTATATAATATTTAATATTTTTATATATTCTTTAAGAATATTATTCTTTAAGTTCTTTTTAAAATAAGATTTAAAATCTTTATAATTTAAATATTTTCTTTTTCTTAAGTAAGAATTATAATTGCATTTATTATTGATTTTATAGTAATAAGCATCTTCATTGTATATTTTCAAATAAGATTTGTAAAAAAGCTCAAACAGAACTTCAAACTCTAATAAAGTTCCTTGTACAGGATAATAATATTCTTCAAAAAAAGCTTGACTAAGATCTTTATTTGAATTATTATTAAAATAATTTGTGAAGAAATATTCAGATGATAAATCTAAATAAAAGCGCCATGGAACATTTTGATCGTACCTGATTCCATTTTCTAAAAGTAAGTAAGAAACATTTATAAAATCTGGATTCTCATTATATGCTTGTTTTACCCCCTCTCGGTCGCTGGGATCAACATCATTGTCAATGTCATATGCCAAGCCAGTATCAGTAGGAGAAAAGTCTGATGAAAGAATAAATTCACTTAAAAGTATTTTTTTACTTATTTCTTTATTTTTTAAAAGAGTTATAATAAAATCAACAAAAGAATAGAAATCACTTACTTTTGATGAAAGATCTTCTTCTTCTAAAAAGACCTCTGAAATGTGAATAGTGCAGATTTCATAATACTTTTCAATCGGATCTGTATCATAGGCAGAGTCAATTATGAAGATCTTTTCTCCAATCTCTGCTATATTGTTTTTATTTGTTGCAAAATCAACTCTTCTAGTATAATATAAAGAACTTATACCAGTCTCCAAGAGTGGGTTAATTTTAAAATCGTTGATATCTGTGAATTCGTCTTGAATATGTACCAAAAGATCTTTCTTTGGCAAAATAACGTTGCCTTCGAAATCAATCTTGCCAAAAAGAGATCCATTTTTAAAACTGTCAACACCAACTAATTGAACTTCTGGATTATTTTCCAAGATAGTTCTTTCTTGAAGTCTGTTTTTGTATATACCAGAAAGAGTATTGGATTGAAACTGTGCCTCTTCTGGTGGCAAAATAACTTTGTTTTTGTTTGAAAACTTTTCCATTTTCTTCTACTCTTCTCCTAGCTTTAGACCGGTTAATCTTTGAAACTCATCTGTTAGTGCTTTTTGTTTTTCTACAAACTTTTCCAAGGAGGCATTAGTGGCTTTTGCTGTCCCAGTGTCGTATTTAATGCTTAAGAAACTATTTTTCTTAACTTTGCTGTCTAAAACTATTTTGGTACATTTTTCTTTTAAAATTTTATCAACTTCTTTTTTTGACTTGACAGTGTTGTCTTTTTTGCCATCGCCAAAAGCAACCCATCTAGTGTCCAGCTTTGTTTCAAATTTGCCGGAAGACAAGTTGCTGGAAACTTTTGTTATCAAGTAATATCCACCTAGCCCAAGAGCTTTTGCAATAGTTCTATCCCCGGAAGGAGATCCCAATCCAATTGCGCGTGGATCAACATAGATCATCTGACCGGGGAAGAAAGAAGCGTTTCCAAACATGGTGATTGATACGTTGTAAATTCTCCTAACTTGATCAATTTCGGCACTGTTTTCTTTTTCCAGCAAGGCCGCTTCAAGCTCTGGGGAGTCTACCTTGTTAAATTGAACTTCTTTTATGAACCCCTTTGCAGAGCCAATATTGAAATGATAAATACCGTTTCTAATGTCTCTAAATCTATTTTGCACTCTAGATTCGAAAGCTGAATTTCTAACATTAATATAAAAATAATTGAACAGATCAGAGCCTTTTGCAAAAATTGTTGGTTCAACATAGTTTTGCTCCTTCATTCTCTTGGGTGTGATTCTTTTATAAACCTGATCAATTCTAGTAAAATCTTGATGTGTTTTAGTGTTGGTAAAGATCTCTCTAGATTCTTTAACGCGATTAGTGAAAAAAGAAATCTCCGGCCTGTGATAGCCTTTTTTCTCTTGACCAACGTCCGGATAAAAGTAAGGTCCTTGACCAGATATTGCAGGAATAAGAAAAAGGATAGCATTTCTTAAGAAATCTTTCAGTAAGATTTCAGTTCTTCCCTTGGAATATACAGTGTTGATCAGCCAGCCGAAAAACAAGTTAACGGAAACTGGTAATTTTGCTAGTTCTTGTCTTATTGATACGAGAGGAAAACTACCTGCTCTATGTTCATATGTTTTGATGCCAACTTCGCCCAAGATAATTTTAAACTTGTTAAGCATTTGAATGTCTTCTTTTTTGCCTTGGTTGATTGCATTTTGATAGACAATCCTCATTAAAGCGTCAATAAGATCTCCAAAGAAGAAAAACTTTATAACAGCAGGGTTAGATTCTAAGACACTTTTCCCGATGCCGTTTGCTTTAATGAAGGCTTCTTTATAGGTGATTACAGATTTATTAACACCTTTCCCGGGAGCAGATATCTGTTTTGTCAATTCTTTGATAACTTTTTCTTTTGCTTTTTTTTGTTGTTTTGTCTTTTTAGAATTTATTGCTTTATTCAGCCTTGCTCTGGTATTTTTCAAGGCTGTTCGAAGAGAGTTACATTCCCCAACACTCAAGACGGCTCTGGGTTGTTCATTCCTTCCTTGAACAATGTCTGCGGCGGAAATTAATCTTAAGTTAATTTCCTTTCCTTTTGAAACAGTTTCAAAATCACCTCCATCTGCAACTCCAAGTTCAAAAGCCGGGACAGAAGTTTGATAAATATTTTTATCTAGTGTACAAATAATAGCAGATAATAGATCACCAGCATCAACAATTGATGTAAGCTGATATCCTTTGATTATACCTTCCATTCTTTTTATTGCGTTTATTTGTCTTCTACCTTCATCTTCGAGCTTGTCGTCTGTGGAGCGCAAAAAATTGACGGTCCCCCAGAAATGAGAATCCCTATCAACGTGCTCTTTAAGTTTGTTTTTTTCAACACATTCTTTATATTTTTTTAATATATTGTTCGCTCTTTTAAGGTTTTCTTTTGTGATTGGCTTTTTATTACCAGCAGAGAGAGTAGCTCTTTGCAATTCGTGTTCAACAGAGCTAATATACTCTATAGAAACTTTCAATGTGCCATCTTGATTGAAAGAAAGGTCATGACTTTTCAAATGAAGCCACAAAGTTTTATTTGTTTTAGCTATAGCGTTAGCAATTCTTTTTGCTCGTTTTGCATTTCCAAATATGTTTTCACTAAGTTCCGGAATTTGCCACCCTATATCTAGACGAAGCTTGAAAGGAACACGACCTCCTTTTGACGTTCTAGCAAAAAGATCCAAATAAAAAGGAATCATCTTTCTTTGCTCTTTTGAACTAGTTTTTTTATTTTGAATTTCTTTTCTCAAAGAAGGATGAATAGCTGGTTGTTGTAACACATCAACAGATGACATAAAAATATCCATCTTTGCCAAGACGTACCTTCTTGCTTCTGCTGGCTGACCTCCTAAAAGCTCAATGTCGATGTTTTGTATGCCGGCCTCGCCAACTCTTTCAATTTTACCATTTGAAAGGTCTTTTACCTTGCTTTCGTCTGTGTAATAATCAAAATAATAAGGAACTGAATATGTATTTCCTTTCTCATCTTGATAAACTTTAGACACTTCAATCCTAGGCACTAAATAAGATATTTCGTGCGGCATAAGTTCATAAAGTAATTCTTGGTCTTTTCCAACAAAATAATTTCCAATGAAATCTTCAATGTGGTCGTTATTTTCCTTTTTGTGCGCGTTTTTATTCCAATAGGAAATATAACTCTCTGTTGCTAGCTTTAAGCCGAGAATGGTTTTTGTTAGCATGCTCCCTCTTTTTTCTTGGAATTTTATAACTCCCAAGTTTGAAAGAAGCCAAGCTTGTTCTGCCAATCTTAAATTGGAAACATATTTCTTTTTATCGTCGCTTTGTTTTTTTGTTTTGTTATTAGCCATTTTTTATCCTATATAACTCCATATATAGAAGCCAGTAGATCAGGGTCTAAAGGAATTAAGATTCTATCCCCAGCTTTTACGTGATGCTCGGTTGGTTTGTTATTAAAAGTTGCAATGATCCACCAGTTGTTAGGAGATTGGTAATATTGAGATGCCAATTTGTAAAATCGGTCTCCTCTTTTCCATATATGTACGTCATAATCTATGAAATCCAACTCTTCTTCTGTTGGTTGTCGGAAATAGCTAGCGGGATATAGAAAAACGCCATCCAAATTCCTCTTAAGCTTTATTTGCTTATAAAGCTCTTTCTTGTCTTTGTATATTGTATCTCTTTCTAGGAAACGATCCAAGTCGTAATTTGGCATTTTTATTTACCTTTCAATCCATATGGGTAATTTAATTGTTCTAAACCTTTTGTTCTTGACGAAGCGTTGTTGATTTTATTTACAGTCTTTTTTGCACTAGGCGCTTTCGGGCTTGTCTTGCTTGGGTTGTTTTCATAAGGGTGCCCGACAAGGTGCTCATGGAGAACTTGAAATTGACTTGACATTTGATATGTAATTGGAAGATAAAAGCCTTTAGCAGCCTTTTTGTCTTTGCCGGGCATATTATACAAGCCCATTTGTTCACCAAAGTTTGGACTAAAGCTAAACGAAGCAGGGGTAACAAGAAGCCCATCATCTTTAGCAGTACCGTCGTTTGATATTTTATATCGATATACATTTTCTTTTTTTCGACCATTTTTTTCTGCTTCACGAGAGACTTGCATATTCTTTGAGACCAAAGACATAAACTTTATTCTCAAAAGGGGCGGAGAAGAAAGAACAGGGACTTCTAAGTTTGGAAGCTTGCCTGCTGATTTATAAGAAAGTATTTTATACTTAGGATAAAGCATTTGAATAAAGTCTTGCACTTTTACTAAGTTATCATATGCTTCTTCTTCGCTTTCTGCGATAACATCCCAACCTAACTGAATCTCCCTATTCGTTCTTTTATAGATCTGAATAGGGTCCATTCTACCATAAACTTCTTCTGAGTTGTAATTTACTGTAAATGTATCACTGTATTCTGTAATGAAAGCTTTAAATTTGATTTCTTTCTTAGTTGTTGGGGAATATACGTAAACATACCCTTTTGTGTTTTTTGCAAATGTATCTGTTGAAAACATTGATAAAATCCTTTGTTATGCGCCGATCGCGTTCAAGCCTCTTCCTATTTTCTCACCAGCCGCTCTTATATTTTCATTTGTTTTTTGGACATTGTTGTGTTCAATCACCATTTTGACTGTCAAGGTTTTCTGTGTCTTAAAAGAAAGCGCTAACTTTCCAAAAGATTCGGTTACTTTTCGAATAGATTCAGCGTTTTCTGATTTAACTTCTGGCATTTTTTCAAAAACTGTTTTGATAACAGCCAGTTTTTGTTCATCAAGCTTCGCAAACTCGCTAAATCCGGTAAAAAGATCTTTGAGAGAAGGGCCAATCATTGAGAAGGCAATTGCACCAACAAACGCTAAAGCCCCCAACATTGGTAACAGAGGTCCGATGATCGCCATTGCGGTAGCCAAAATCATAAAAGCTGTCGCCAACCCTAAAACACTCATAGTTACAGTGCCTAACACCCCTTCTTTAGCGACGGTGGCTAACGCATTGATAATTTTCACTATTCCATCTGCCGCCAATCTAATTCCCAACCCTAGCAAGGCCGCTGCCGCACCTATGGCCAAAAAGACAGCAGCAAGAGCCAGCAAGATTGGGTAAGTGGGGGCTAGTTCCACAGCAACCGCAATAAAAACAACCAAACCAAGAGCCACTGCGGCCAAAAACCCAAGAAAACCTAAAGCCTGCCCCATTGTCATTTTAGAAAAGGCATCGGCCAACAAGGATAAGCCAGCAGCCGTAGCACCTATACCGATCAACAAAGCTCCTAGAGCAGCAACCATCTGTATGATGCTAGCTGAAAACTTCATATTTGTTAAAGTTGCAGCTTTTTTGACTTTTTCTCCCGCTGCCGTTGCTGCCGTTTCTACGCCAGTTGCCTCCGCGCTAAAGAATTTAGCCGCAGCTTCTTTACCTTTCTCGAAAGTGTTTGTGATTGTGCTTAATATTTCTATGCTTTTGACAGCATTATAAGCAGCCGTAGCTGCCCCTGCGGCTGCTATAGTTATCTTGGCGGCATAGTAAAGAGCGATCATCATGCCTAGAACCTTAACAACAGGGTTGTTTGCAATAACAGCGAGAGCACCAGCAAAGTAATTCAACACCGTGACAACAGGAGCCAAAGCAACTTGGAAACTTTCCATTGCTTGTGTTAGTTTTTTTTGAAAAGTGGTGGCAGCTTTTTGTCTTTCTTTAAATTCATCAACAGACATCCCAGCGGCAGCGGCTTTTTTTGCCATCTCAGCCATTCTTTCTTCTGGTGTTTGAAGAAGTTGTGCAGCCTTTGAAATATCAGAAATGCCCAAAGCCGCAGCGACTGCTTTCTTCTCAAAGCGAGACATTTCATTGAAAGATTTACCAGACATTTGAATTGATTGTCGAAGCATATCAACACGTTGTGATTCCGATGCTCTCAAAAGCTCTAAAGAGTTAAGATAATCACCGCCCAACATTGAGTTAAGACGACCAGCAGCTTCTGCTGCTCCATCAAAAGTGTCATACTTTGAAACCTGAGATATAAGCTCACTAATTTTCAAACCGGTTGCTGCTGCTTGAGCAGCCAATTCTTTGAACACTTTGATTGCTTTGTCTTTTGTGAAAGCTGCCAAAGTTTGCATAGCAGGTGCAAATTCTGACATGATCTTCTTTTGGGAGAAGGCTCCCAATGCTGCACCAGTGGCGTAAAGCTCAATAGCCAAGTTTTTAGTTTCTTTACCGGTCATTTGAAAAGCTTTTGTTGCCACATTGAAGGTCTCGGTCATGTCGACACCCAGCATTGTTTTGAGTCTTTTGCCGACCTGACTTAGTTCTAATCGGGTGCGTTGGCTCATTTGTTCGAAATCAGCCATACCCTCTGCTAGTTCCATAACACCTTCTCTTGCTTCTGACAAAGAAAGTCCAAAGTTTGAAGCATTTAAATCAGCGTTAACAAAACTGGTGGCAGACAAAACAAGGTCGTCATTCAACCTGCTGGAGCCGGCAGTCAAAGCTGCCATTTTTGCTCTTGCATCATCAAAGCCAGTAATACCTTGTTTAATTGCCCTGATCATGCTAGAAGCGATCGTAGCTCCTAGTTGGGCAAAAGCTGAACTTAATATCTTACCAAAATCAGCGTTTTCAGCGGAAAAAGCTTTCATGAAAGTGGAAGTAGTTTTAAGCATCTTAGAGTAACCACCCAAAGAGTCTTCAACTTTTTCAATTGCTTTGTCGCCGTCTTCGTAAACTTTTTGCAAAGCTTTTGATATTTCAAGTTCTTTTTCTTTTTCTATTCTTGTGTTGACCGCATTTTCATAAGTTTGCTGCGCTTGCTCTAGAGCAATTTGCGCAAGCTCTTTATACGCTTCCTCGCCTTTGAGGTTTTTTTCTGCGAGTCGTTTCTGTACATCTTCTTTGGTTTTTAACTCTTCAAGTAGTTTTTTTTCAGCTTCAGTAAGTTTGCCTACTCTTGTTGCCTGCTCAGAAAGAGCAGCAGCGTTTTTTAGCGCTTCTTTTTCAGTTTTACGGGCTAGATCGATTTCGTTCTCTCTGATTTCTACATTAAGTTCGGCTATTCTAAGGTGATCTTTCTCTAATTTAAGAGCTTCTGTTCTTTTTTGAATAAATTCCTTTTCTTGTTCTAATATTTTTTTTCTTAATTGATAATTGTCCTCAAGAGACTTCTTAAGAACTTTAAGAGCTTCTTTTGGATCAACTTCTTTTGGATCTGCGACAGGGGCAGCTTTTGGAGCAGGGGTGCCGCCTCCGCCTTCGCCAGCCTCGTTCATAAAAATTATAGGATATCTAAGAAAATCTATCATAGTAAAGAAAAGCCCTTATATAATAAAGAAAAACCTCTTTAAACATAAATAGAACAAAAGTTGAAATTTATTTTTTGCTTTGTTTTTTGATTTCTTCGGCTTCTTTCTCCATTTGCTTTTGCATTCTTTGGAGAAACCATCTGCGGATTGTTGTAGGAAGGTTGTAAGTTTCGAAAATAGACCAGCCACCGTAATATTTTAGATAAAATATTTCTTCATAGACTGTCTCTGCATATTCATTGTTTAGGCCAAAGAAAGCTTTCATCAAGAGGAACCCCCAGATCCCCTTCATAATCGCACTCTGAGCACTCAAATTTGAACGTTAGCTTAGATTCCGGCGCAACCTCTGCATAAAGCTTGCGAAGGTATCTAGCGTCCTTTGTAGGCATTCTTTCTGAGAAGTAATCAATTGTTTTTTGATCGTCATATTCATTCAATCTTTTGATCATGAGCTTCAATTGAGTTGTGAAAACAGAATGTTGTTTTTTCTGTGCCATTTCCTTCAAAAGAACGCCTTCTTCTTTTCCTGTCAAAAGACCAAAATGGCAAACAACACCAGTTTGTGGCAGGGTGCATTCAAAAAGCCCATTGCCTAGGTGCTTGCAATCTTCTTTTTCTTTTGAAAACGAAGTTTCTTCACATTCCAAAAGATCAAATTGTTCATCTTGCTCTGATTTGCAAGAAGGGCAAGTAACTTTTGCTTCATAATGCGTTCCAAACCCTGAAATTCTAGATTGAATCACAATTGCGTTTCTATCACAAGCTAAGATTGTTTTAGAGTTGATTGATTTATCAACCAAAACGCTTTCAATCAATTTATCTAGAACGTTTCCTTTTTTAAGATAAGCAGGGGAAGTTAAGATATCTTCTTCTTTTGCTGTCATGTGTTTGATTTCCAACATTTCCTGCTTGTGCAAGGGGTGGTCTTCTGGATAGAATTCTCCCTTTGAAGGAAGGTCCACCATTAAAGTTGGAGTAACAAAATTTAAAGGATTAAGTAGTTGCTGTGCGGCTTGGATAGGGGCCAAATCGGAGCCGCTGTTTTTATCAACAGCGCCGATTCTTTCTTCATTGTTGCGGATAGACATTTATACCTCGTATGGTTTGTAATTTTATTAAGCTTGATTTTACAGCTTGATTTCTGCCCAGTCGTAGCGAAATCCAATTTGGGGCATCACTAGATCTTCTGATTCGTAACTAAATTCAGGTCCAAAGTTAACTTTTTCAACCCAAGCATTATAGAAGGTGTAAGTTTCTAAAACAATACCCATGCCATCTAACTGTTCAACTTCAAGTTTAGTAAACTTATTGTTAACAGCTTGGTTTTTTGTAATACCCTGACTTGCTTCGCCAAAGCTTTTTGGATAATTATAACCATTAGATGTGATCAGTTCTTTAAGATATTGCCCAAAGGCTTTACCATTATCATTGTCATTTTCGACAACATCGATAAAATCGAGGGTGATCTGATTCCAAGTCGCTTGCATTGGATAGTTGAAGGTATGACCAAGAATCTTCACTTCCTTATTGGAAATAGTCAATTCCGGACGGGCTACTTTTTGAATTTGATAAGAGTAGATCTGTTTGTTGTCGCCTAATCTAGCGACCCATTTAAAAGCTCTTTTTGGCTCTAGCTTTTTGTTTGCCCAAAAAAACTGCTGGCTCATTTTTGGATTTCTCCTTTTAAATTATATTATATATTTTCTATTAATTAGTTTACTCTGGGAAATCCACACCTGAATTTGTCAGGACAAAGTCCAAAGCAATAAACTCAATTGCTCTAGTCGGCTTGATCAGGAGCTTTGCGTAAAGCGTGTTCTGGTCGACCAAATCCGGGGTTGTGGTTGTTTCATCCAAGATGAACCGATATTCTTCAATTCCCAAACCGTCTTGCACTTCTTGCAAAATCTCTTCTGCATCGTTTGTGAAGTTTCTCCAAGTATCCGGAACGTTCGGCTCAAAAAGAAGACTACTGGCAACTCTAGAAATTTGACGCTTAAGGTAGATCATTAACCTTCGAACGTTGATTCTGTCAAGAGACGATCTTTCCAGTTGCAGAGTTTTTTGACCAAACACCACAACCCCCTCAGAGGGGAAGGAAGCAATGGGGTTAATACCATTGTCATAAAGTTCGTCTCTTTCGTTCGAAGTCAGTCTATCTTTGACGTTGACGACAGGATATCCAGAAAGGCCATCGGAAAGTCCGCCTCTGTTGAAGCCTGCCGGAGCAAACCAAACATCGGAAACCTGCTTAACTCGCCCAAACACACCAAGCATTGCAACTGAAGGAGGAACAGAAACCAACCCGTTAGTTCGCGGGTCAGAAATATCAACCCAAGGATAGAAAGTACAAGCATAGGAATGAACCAAGTCGCTCATATCGTTTCTTCGCCAGTTAACAGCGGCCGAGACAGAACCAAGCTTGGTCAAATCAGTGTTGACACCAGTGGTAGCGTTCTCTTTTGTTTCTTCCAGAGGACGATATCCAGAGTCCAAATCAACAACCGCCAAAGCATCTCCTCTTTCAAGACACTGGTCTGCCATGAGTTTGTTCAATTGTTTTTCCCAAACTCCGGGAACCGCAGCCACATCGTAATCAATAAACTCAGGGTCTTTAAGCGCTTTAATGGCTGCAAATACGGAGTACCAAGCATAATTATTAGCGCCGTCGTTTGTTGCGCCGCCGGTCAAAGTAACGTTAGAGAAGGGGTTTTTCTTGGTGATATCAACGCCATCAAAACCACCGTGCATTGGCATGGTGAATTTGTTATAACCAGCATCAATAACCGTCTTCCACCCAGCAGAGTTAGTATATAGTGCTGTGGCAGTTTGGCCCGGGCCATTCGCCTTATAATACGAACCAAGCTGGGAGATTGATTTCTTACCAGCAACGGCAGATTTTCTGTTTCCTGCTTCGTATGCAGCATCATCTAACCAGCCAGTCGTCGACGAAGAAACCTGCTTAACATCATCCAAAGAGAATGCAAACGTGTGAACGGTATTCGTTCCATCTGGATTCCAAGAGTCTACCCCGCCTTCCAGTGGATAGCTCAGATCGTAATAGTTATCAGAGAAAAATCTAGAGGTCTCATTTTTCTGGGTTCTGACTCCAAAGTAGCCGTTCTTAGCAACCCCTCGCGAACTATTAGAAGCACTAACACGAAGAGCATAATCCGGCCATTCCAAGGAAGCTGTGAATGTGTTAGCTAGAACGTTTGATGCAATAAAGTCTCCACCACCCCATTCTAGAGAAGAGTCTCCTTCGGACGCATAAGAAGTTTGAAGATTTACATACGTAGCATCTGCCGGAGTGTTCGCCGCTGAACCTGAAATGATCTGAAACTTTTTGCGACGAGCCGGTCCCAAGAAGCCAAAAGGAACCAATTCAGGGTCGGCTGTACCGTAAAGAACATCGGGATGCACATCAACTCGAATATATCGCGAGTTATTCGGATAGCTTCCGAAAACGCGATGCTTTCTGGCGGCTTTGTCATATTCGATATACTGATCGCCAATTACAGCAGCGATAAAATTAGAAGATCTTGGATTTAAAGTAACATCGTTAAACTCTTCCAAAATAGCTGGACTGTTATCAGAATCTTTAGCATCGCGCACCTGCACCGAAAAAGTGGGATAAGGCTCCGCAGCGTTATCAATTTTTGTATAAGAAATCTTTGCAATTGAGATTTTGATATTTTTTGAAGCCCATCGACCTTCGTTGAGGCCAACCAATCTAAAAAGCTTTTGTGGAGTTGAATCAATCGGATCAAAACTGGTATTAAGACCGGTATCTTGCGAGAAGACCCATCCTGTCTTTGCCTCTTGGAAGTCGTAGCGGTAATCCCCTTTATAGACAGAACCAGAAGCTAACGGAGCAATAAAAGCCATGGTATTGCTTTCAGAACCTTCTTTGGCTTTGATTACATCTTCAAAAGTCTCGCCTAAGAAATAAGGATGCGGGTGGTTAACACCATCATCACCCTTGTACGTCCTCAAGGGAGAGGTGTTCAAAGCTTTTCTAATAAAGTTTGAATCACTTGGGTCTAGTGTAACTGTAAACGTTTTATTATGATCGCTTGCGCCAGATGTGTACCCCAATTCACTAACCAAAGAAGCTGGAGTGAAATCAGTAGCAGCAGCAGAAGCAGAAACAACAAGCTCAATCTTAGCATTAGTTAATGTACCGCTAAACTTTGCTAGCCTTTTGGTTTTGTACTCTCCAGCGGCAACCTTTAGGCCAATCGCTGCGCCTTTTGACATGTAAAAGACAGCAGCAAGAGAGCCTGTTCCATGCTTGTCACCAGCGGAGGCAGAAGGGGCAAGCCAAAGACCGTATGCACCTGCATCGTCAGGCAACGTTGCATTTGGCTCGACCGAGCCGGTGGTTTGCCATCCCGCCAAGCCGGTACCGCTAGCTCCGGGAGAGCTAATACCACCCAAGCGAATAAAAGTAATAGGAGCAGAGTTTCTAAGATAAGCTAAAGCTGCATATGCTCCATAATGAGGTGCGGTAGTGTTTTCATTTCTCCAAAGGTCTCCACCAGCGTAGCCACCCGGAGAAGGCTCTCCAAAAACATCGATAAACTCTGCGACAGAATTGACTGTAACAGGTTTCAAAATGGGGCCTTCCAAAGAGCGGCCAACGATCACCGGACCAACTTCAGAAACTGTTGGAGCTTCAACAAAACTTTGATCAATTTCTTGAACTCTGATTCCCGGCGATCTAAATCTAAAATTTTTAGCAGACATTTACTAATCTCCTGTCGATAAATCTTTTATTAATAAATAGATGAAAGTTAATGAAAAGTCTTTTATTCTCCCAATTCTCTATAATCTTTTATAGGACTGGTTTTATCATTCTTTTTACTTATCATGCTTTTTTCTCGGTTAAATCTTAACTGAACTGGGTTTTCTCTTACAACATTGTACGGCTTTGCTTCATTTGAATCTTGCCCTATTAAATAAGCTAAAACATTGATAGTTACTTTTGATTCATAAGTTCTTTCTTCTCCGGACATTTGATTCACATTGTTTGAAATCCCATAATCAGACTGAATAAAGGCTTCATACAAATGTCCATTCCTATGAAGTTGAAAGTAATTTAAACCACCAACATCTGAAATAAAAGGGACTATCATTTCATTCATTTGTTGTTGAAATTGTGTTTTCAACATAACTTCATAAACAGCTTCAATGTAAACTGGGATTGGAACAGTTATACTTTTATAAACTTCTTTTCTTTTCTTCTCTTTTGGCATAACAAAGTTGATCTGCCTTCTAGATGGAGATCGAAAAGCATCAGCATTTTCAAAATTTGCTGTCTTGTTTTGATTTAACTTTTGAGATATCTTAAAAACACCGCCTCTATAATCTTTTTGTTCATGAAGTGGAGCCCAAAATGCTCCTTTCTTTTGCTTGTCTTTTGTAACAGAATTTCTAGAAACTGTTATAATTGGATAAATCAAGCCACCTTCGGAATCTCGAAGTTCTTTATCGTTTTTAGCCTGAAAAGACCTTTCAGCAGAAGTCCACACAACTGGGACTTTTTTGAATCCTTTGTTTGTCTGGACGGAAACATTAAGGTGTTCATCAACCCACTCAAAAACAGAGAAATCAACATTTTCTAAGTTTGAAGGCTGAAGGTAGACCACCTCGGCATCTTCTAGTCTTTCATCTCTTTTTTTATTGTGCATTGAAAGTTCCTTCTCTTGCTCGGATGCATTCTGCCATTATTTCGAAAGATTTATCTCCGCGCCCAAATAACTGTTTAGGTTCAGTTAAAGTGACAATTTCATAAAAAAGATCTGCGTAAAGAACAAAGTCGCCTTCTCTAACAAAAAGGTCTTGGTCTTCTGTCAGCCTTCGTTTATGGAAGTTAATTGAGATTTTTCTTAGTCGATCAATTCCATATCCTGTATTGCTAGTTTCTTGAGAGTCCCACTTAACCATTGCGTGAACCCTGATAGGGGGAAGAAAGGTTTTTTCCATAGACTCCCCATAAAGAGGATGGAAGTTTGTCAACTCCAAATCAATAGGATAATAAAGAATAGTTTGCCCAATGACACGCTCGATCAATTCATCGTTGACTTGTTTGACCAGATCTCTTTCTTTCTGGTTCAAGAACATTGGAGGAGGTGGAGCGTCTGGTTGTGACCATTTGTTATTTGTTGACATTGATTACTTCCTTATCCCATCAAAATATAATTTGGAGCAGATGTGAAAACTTTTTGTGCGTTGTCTGTCATTTGAGCATCTGATTCAATTAACTTTGGATAAGTCATTTCATCCAAGATTGTTTTTAGTTCTTCTCTTAGCTTATCTTGCTCTTCTTTACCTTGTGAAAGCAATTCAGAGTGGTTAAGGGTAACAGACTCACCCGGAATTGGAAGGGTGCTGAATTTGCCTCGAATTTGCCCCAACATTTCTTTTGAAAGAGCTAAGGCAAACCTTCTAATCCACTGCTTTCCAATTGAGTTAATACTTTCAAATGGAATATTTGCAAATGGAAGAGTGTTCATATTATTGACACCATCAACACCAGAAGGACGACCAGAATCATCCTCCCAAGCATCTCCATCTACAGTGAACTCAAACCACATCTTTTTGTTGTTCAAGAGAGAAGGCGGAATAGGAAAGATCCTAATCTTGTTATTTCTAATCTCATAAGAATAGTTGGACGTTCTG
>Ga0070749_10001696_pt1 | contig 14883 bp, 17 predicted proteins | sample VirMetDEL_Nov_18_FD_75180 | JGI IMG/M metagenome (GOLD analysis project Ga0070749, IMG submission 75180) | Aqueous microbial communities from the Delaware River and Bay under freshwater to marine salinity gradient to study organic matter... | ecosystem: Environmental > Aquatic > Marine >...
CAAGATGTTCCATTCATCATTGAAATGGATTAACCATTCCCATTTCGTGATTCCATTTTGGAAATAAAGAAAACCGAAGCATTCCGAAAAATATATAAACTGGACAAACGTATTCGTTTGATTCGTGGTGGTTCGGCAGCGGGAAAAACAATTTGCATTCTTACCATAATGATCAACGAGTGCATGAAACCCAATAAAGGGTATGAAATGTCCGTTGTGGCTGCGACATATCCAATGCTAAAAAGGGGGCCGGTAAGGGACTTCAAATTGATTATGAAGGCACTTGGAAGGTGGCGTGATGCACGTTGGAATCAAACGACACTTAAATACACATTCACAACCGGATCAACCATTGAATTCTTTTCAAATGAAAATCCGGATCGAACGAGGGGTGCGCGTCGCAGTCATTTGTTTGTGAACGAATGTAATGTTGGTATTGACTTCGAATCATTCAATCAAATGTTGATTCGTACAAGTGAAATTTGTTGGTTGGATTACAACCCTTCACAATTGTTTTGGGCGGATCGTGAACTTGTTCCAAGGGATGACGTGGATTTCATTACGGTCACATACAAAGACAATGACACACTTCCACAATCAATTCTTGATGAATTTAATATTGCAAGGGAAAAGGCAAAAACATCTGAATACTGGCGAAACTTCGTCAATGTTTATTTGGAAGGTCGTGTCGGAAGATTGTCCGATGTGGTCATTCCGGACTGGTTAGAAATACCAAAACTTCCCGAAGATTCAAGGCTTCTTTGTTATGGACTTGACTGGGGGTACTCGATCGACCAAACAAGTTGTGTGGCATTGTACAAGCATGACGATGCTTATATCTTCGACGAAGTGTTGTATCAAAAAGGAATGCTTAATTCCAACATTTCACAATATTTAGAAAACAACAATATCAAGGGTCAGTTGTGGGCGGATTCCGCTGAACCAAAATCCATTGCCGAATTGCAATCGTATGGTCACACAATCAACCCGGTCACAAAGGGACGTGATTCAATAATCTACGGCATCAACTTAATAAACCAAAACAAAATCTTCGTCACATCAAGATCAAAGAACCTTATTTCTGAACTGAATGGATATGTATGGGCAACTGACAAGAAGGGAAACAAGATACAGAAACCAAATCCATTGAGTGGTGATCACGCAATCGATGCCGCACGGTACGCATTAATGATGCAACTGGAAAACCCGAACAAAGGGAAATATTTTGTTTATTAAAAATAATTATTAAAAAATTTGGTTAATAAAATAAATGTTGTATCTTTGATATATCAAAAACAATAAAACACATGACAACAATTAATGACATCAAAAACGCAAGACCAAATAAAGACCTTATTTTCTTGAGAAGGGATTTGGAAAAATTGCTTGAAAATTGTAGAACAATCAAAGAATTTGATAAATATCAAAACATGATAAATATCATTGACGACAAATTCAAACATTAAACACACGGGGGATTCGTCCCCCTTTTAATATGAACACATTTACATTTGAAATTTTTGATTACGAAGGGGAGTATTACGAAGTTTTTACTGACCCCGGAAAAGAAGTCCTTATCATTCAAGAATCGGACGGATATGATGTCAGCTTGTTTACTGAAATTTACGACGGTGAACGAGTGCATCACGAAGAAGTCAAAACCGAATTAAGTTTCGAAGACTTTACACACAAATACATTTGCGAACATAAATAATTTAAAATGGAAAATAATCAAGTCGAATGGATAATGGTCAAGAAGGCCACATCCAAAGAAAATCGAATGTCCGTGCTTAAAATATTCGGATATGCAGCACTTATGTTGATCGGAAGTTTTTGCTTCATGGTATTAATATTCGAATTAATGGTTTGGTTTTGGGAATCAACATTGATTGAAGAACTTGCAAAACTTATTCGATAATGATTGATTACTGGAAGGTTTTGGATACGTGTTGGAAGAACGACATCTTTGTTATTCAGAAACCCACAAACATCGGAATGGTCAAAGGGGGACACAAGGTCAAATTAAATTTGGAAATCAATGGAAGAATTATTAAATTCGGAACAATGGAATTCCGACAGAACACAAAAGAACTGAATGACAAGATTGAAGAAATATACCGATCCCGATATGAATTAATTATTTAGTTTCTCTTTTTTTATTTGTTTTTGGTTGAATTTGGCTGCGGAAACGTGGCCATTTTCTTTTTATACACATTCGACACAAATTTATTATATAAGTATGAAAGTAAAGATCAACGTCCCGGAAGATTTAAGTGAAATCACATTGGGACAATACATGAAGTTTTTGAAACTGGATTTCGATGAAAACACAAGGAATTCATTTGCACTTCAAAAAATGGTTGAAATATTTTGCAACGCAAATCTGAAGGATATTGCTGACATTCGTTTTTCGGACATTACAAGCATCACAAGTCACCTTCAAGACATATTCAACCAAGAATGTAAAATGATCCCGCAAATCGTCTTAAATGGCGTTAAATACGGTTTCATTCCAAACCTTGACGATTTAAGTCTTGGGGAATACATCGATTTGGATAATTACTTCCACGATTGGGATTCAATGGACAAGGCAATGTCTGTCTTATATCGACCCATTAAATATTCAAAAAATGGTAAATACATCCTTGAAGATTACGAAGGAACTGACAATCACATGGAAATGCGAAACCTTCCTTTGAATGTTGTCATGGGTGCTAAGGTTTTTTTTTACCATTTAGGAATCGAATTGTTGAATCTTATCCCGAGTTATTTGGTAACGGCGGACATGACGGATCAGCAGCAGCAAATTTTGGAACAAAATGGGGCTGGTATTCAAGCCTTTACGGACTTAGTTCGGGGGACGTTACCCGGTTTGACGAAGTGACAAAATTAAACGTTCACAAGTGCTTGATGTATTTGGCATTCGAAAAAGAAAAAACGGAACTGGAAAGAAAAATGATAAATAAAAAATGAAACAAGTCTACGAAGTAACGACAAAAATCAAAGACCAACTTGAAGGCGAACCATTCATCAACACGGTGACATTCGGTTCGCTTAATGATGTTGATCTTGACAAGCAGTCAATTTTTCCACTTGGACACTTGACAATCAATTCCACAAGTGTGGCCACAAATGTTTTCCGTTTCAATATGTCAATCCTTGTCATGGACATCGTGGACATATCAAAAGAAGAAACAACCGACACATTCACCGGGAATGATAACGAACAAGACGTTCTTAATACAACACTTGCAGTTTTGTCCCGTGTGCTTAATATAATGCAAAGGGGTGACTTATATACTCAAAAATATCAAATCGAAGACGTGGTGTCTTGTGAACCATTTGTCGATTGATTCGAAAACAAACTTGCGGGATGGGCGGCGACATTTGATGTTGTTGTACAAAACGACATGACGACTTGCTAATGGATTTTCAAAGAACAAAACAAGCACTTGAATTGTTTGCCAAGGCGGTGAAGCTGAAGGCACGTAAAAACTTGAAGAAGGAAAAACAAATTTCTTCGGGTAAGTTGTATGAATCGATTGACTACAAATTGGGTGTGGTTGAAACCAAATCAAAAACATTGTACTTCAATCTTGAATTTTATATGGAAGATTACGGGACATTCATAGACTTGGGTGTCAAGGGTTCGAAATCAACATATCCTGAATCAAGAAATTCCCCTTATAAGTATTCGGGACGTTTTAAAATGATTGATCCCACGTCACTTGACAAATGGCTTGTTCGTAAAAAATTAGCACCACGTGACGAAGCTGGACGTTTTATTGAACGTAAAAATTTGAAATATATGATTGCGACAAGTATTTATCGTAAGGGTTTAAAAGGCTCACGATTTTTCACGGGTGCATTCGAAGAAGAATTTAAAAACATTGATAAACAAGTTCAAGAAGCATTTGGTCTTGATGTCAATGATTTATTAATCAAAACACAAGTCGTTTAAAATGGCAACAAAAATCAACGTAAGATCACCGTTTTACTTAAACTTGGATGAACCGACCGTTCCACTTCCAACGTTTACGTGTGGGGTCGCAAACATCTTAAATTTATCCATTGACCAACAAGGACAAATCAACACACCAACATTGGCTTATGGGGTCATTGATTCAATCACTTCAACGGACGGTGATTTCAGCAATGGTAAATTCGCAACGGTATCAACTGCGACTGCAAGAACGCTGACAATACGAATATTAATTCCAACGGGATTTGCAAATATTGAAGACGCTTACATTGATTGTGACCAAACCGTCACACAACCGGCACTTATCACAAGTCAACCAACACCGTCTGACCCACCAGTTTCTTGTAGTGGTGGCCCGACAACATCGGGAAGCATTCCTTCACAATCATTAGATGCCGACGGTGATTCCGTGTCAATCGACTTGACATCTTATTTCACGGCTGGAAGTGATCCGATTGCTGGATATAATATTTATAATCCTTCAGCGGTTGTCAATGCTTCAGTAAATGGCAACACCCTTATATTGTCTTCAAATGCAGTTGGTGGATCAACCACGGTTTATGTTTCGGCATACGACAACGGTTCGAACACTTGTACTGCGACACAAGGCGTAAGTGTAACGGTAACACAAGACGAAAACTTCGCTTGTATAAACAACGGAATCGACGCATTAAGTGGTGGGTCAATTGCCCAAGACGGAACAATCACAAATCCAAATTCAACGGCAACAATAACTGCAATCAAAGAAACATCCGGTGGTTCATCAATTTCATCTTATCCAGCAAACAATACTGGAAGCGATCGAAGTGTGACATTGTATTTTGATTTAACCGCTCCGGCTGGATATGGAAACGCGGGATCAACAATTGAATGTTCGAAGACATTTACACAACCAGCGGGGAATCCGGAATTCACTTGTGCAATTGCAAATTTGAGTGGACAACAAATTTCAACCAAGGGTTCAGTAAGTGTTGGAACTTCACAGTTTGGAACAATTTCAGATTGGTCACCGAAATCATTTTCGGAAGTATCAAGCGACACACCAAGAAGTGTGACATTTACCGTTGATGTCCCAAGTGGATATTCTAATTCGGGAACGATCAGTTGTACAAAAACAATCACACAACCCGCTGCGGTTGCCCTTTGTGGATCAAATGAATTTTATATAAGTACCGGATTGAGTACACCCGGAAGTTTTTGTGACGGGACATATTACGTTTCTTCAGCGATTACAAGCACGGGAAGTCTTTTTGGACTTGGAAGTGTTGTGTGTAAAAATGGGACTGCATTCAACGGTGGGAATCGATATTATGCGGTTGCAGTAAGTCGTGTGAATGTCGGCCCGAATTACGGTAAGTTTATCATTTGGCAAATTGATTCAAATGGAGTAATCCAAGACGTTCTTGAATCCAATTGTGGAAACACCACGGTCGGTAAGTCGGTAAGTTTATAAAAATAAAAAAATGGCACTAGGAAGCGTAAATTTAAAATTATATGTTTATTCGGGAACTGAAGGTTCTTATTTAGACACGGACTTAAAATACACATTAAATAAGAATATCATAAGCGGCCAACAAAACATTGTCCTTGAAATTGCTGAACTTGTTCGTGATTATTTAGACATTTCATTTGACGGGACATACACATCAAGTGCAAAATGGGTTGCTGCGGTTGTGACATATTTCGACACCGAAGGAAAACAATATACTTATTCAAATCCCGAAACATTTAATTTTATCGCATTGGATGGATATGGGTATTTTGAAGAAGGAATCAACCCCGAATTGCAACGTGATGTTCTTATCAGTTCGACCAATATTTATTTGCCCGAAGATACCGCTGGAAAACTTCCAATATTTGCTGAAGAAGTAGGCAAGGTAACAATTGATTCAAGTGATACAGAAATCACCGACAATGGTAATTCAAATCAAAAGATTCAATACATTACAATTCCAGCCAATACATCCACAATCCAAGTTTATGGAACGGACGACACAACCTTATTAAAAACAATCACCGTCCACAATATATGTGAACCAAAATACACACCTTACAAAGTGGTTTTTCAAAACAAATTGGGCGCACTTCAAGATTTGTATTTCTTTAAAAAGACAACCGAATCATTCAATGTGACGGATGAATTATTCAAAAGAAATATAATCAATTCAGCTTCAGTAAGTTACGCATTGAACGACACACAAAATCAAAGATACAACGTCAATGCAAAAACAAGATTGACCTTAAATACTGGATTCATCAAAGAAGACATGAATAAAACAATCGAAGAATTGTTCTTGACAGAAAACGCTTGGATTGATTACGAAGGAAATATCCTTCCAATTATTCCAGTATCTAAGGCAATGACATTCAAGACATCGCTCAATGACCGTTTAACCGATTACACAATTGATTTCGAATTTGGATTCGATAAGATTAACAACATCCGATAAATGCTTCAAATACAATTATATATTGAAAATGATCAAGGAGTTCTTGAAGAAGTCGAATTGTACAAAGACGAATCAATCACCCTTACTCAATCGATTCAAGACATAAGGGACATCGAAAAGGTGTTCACGGATTATTCGAAGACATTCAATGTTCCGGCATCAAAAACAAACAACAAATTCTTCAAACATTTTTATAATTATTTCATTGAAGGATTTGACGCAAGGACAAAAAGGAAGGCACAATTGTTTCTTAATTACAAGCCGTTTAAGAAAGGAAAAATAAAACTTGAAGGCGTACAACTAAAAAACAACGAACCGCACACATACAAGCTGACATTCTTCGGAAACACGGTCACGTTAAAAGACTTGATTGGTGAAGATAAACTTGGAAACCTTACTCACTTAGATTCATTCAGTTTTAAATACAACGACACAAACATTGAATCTTATATGACCGACGGACTTGATGGGTCTGTGGGAAGTGAAGAAATTCTTGACGGTGTTATAATTCCACTTATCACACACACCAGTCGTTTGATTTACGATTCGTCTGACACGACTGCGGGAACAAATAATCTTTACTACAACATAAGCGACACAAATGTGCATGGGGTTAATTTTAACCAATTAAAACCCGCCCTTCGTGTTTACGCAATAATCAAGGCAATTGAAAAGAAATACGAAATTGAATTTTCGGAAGACTTCTTCAGTAAAACAAATCCAACATTTTACAATTTGTATATGTGGCTTCATGCAAAAGAAGGATCATTGCTTGATGACCAAGACGCACAATATACGGTAAAAGGTTTCACAAACATTCGTGGTGATATTGGAAGCATTACCGGAATGCACGATTCTTATTTTGACAACACATTTGATGAATCGAAAAACAAAAGAACGATTCGTGTAAAAGTCACACCTTCTTCAAATGATGAATATACACTTGTAATAAAACAAAACGGTGAAGAATTTAAAAAGTTTTCGGGACTTACCGGAACAACAACCAACGGTGCGACAACTGACATTCCCGAAGTTGAAATCACAAATGGGGACTACACATTTTTCATTGAAGTCGAAAACGCTGCGACATATACGGTTGACATCACAATCATAAACAACCCGGATTCATTTTTTAGAAGTGAAAAAGAAATCACATTCACGGGAACAACCGAAACATTCATTGATCAAAACATAAACATATCGTCAAATCTTCCCAAGATGAAAACCTTGGATTTCTTGTCCGGGATTTTCAAGATGTTCAATTTGACTTCTTATGTCGACGATGACGACACAATTGTTGTAAAAACACTTGATTCATATTATCAGTCCTCGACAAACACATGGGACATCACAAAATATTTAGACAAAGAAGAAACGGTCGTTGATTCAGTTATTCCTTATCGTCAAGTGAATCTTGGGTACAAGGGTGGTGAAACATTCCTTGCAAAGAATCACGAAAACCTTGCGAATAAAAAATGGGGAACATTAGAATATGCAGCAACTGAAAAATTTGAAGGTGAAGCATACAACATTGAACTTCCGTTTGAACACATGAAGTTTGAACGCTTGTACGATGTTGACACCGGAAATGAAACACCAATTCAATGGGGTTGGTCAGTAGATTCAAAACAAGAATCCACAATCGGTGAACCGCTTCTTTTTTATACACAACCAATGATTGGAACAATTGCAGCGGTTAATCTTGCGGGAAATCGTGTCAATATCGGTGCGCCGTTTGTTCCTTCAAATTCATTACAACTGACAAACTTATTTGGAAGCCAATCACAATCATTGAACTTCCATACTGAATTCGATGAATATACTGGTGTTCCAAACGAAACAACATTATTTCAAACGTATTACAAGGATTACATTAAGGAATTGTTTGACGTAAGAAAACGATTGAGTTTTGTGTCGGCTTATTTACCGATGTCGATTGTTGAGAGATTAACACTTGCGGACAAGATTATTGTTTTTGACAAATTATATCGAATCAATAAAATCACGACAAATTTCGAAACCAATAAATCGGAATTGGAATTGTCCAATATTCTTGAAGAAAAAGTTTACGAAACAAGTGTTTTCTCAGTTGAGGTTGATATATCAAGTGATTTAATCACCGCCGACATGACAACTTATTTTGCAGATATGGGTGTATTAACTGCGGACGGTTTCTTATTGCCGCCGGAAACAACTGAAGTTCCAAACACAGTTGATTCAAATACGGTTACACCAACAACAACTGAACCTTGTGTGGTTACTGCGGCAACAATAACCGGAACGAATGGCGTTCCCGATTGTGACAATTTGAAGTTCTATGGAACAATTGGTGTCGCTGGAAAAATATGTGATCAGTCAAATATTGACGAATATGGATTCCTTTTATCGACAACCGAATCTTATTTGACGGCAAGTGATAACATCGATACATTAAAGGCGGATTCAAACATCCAAGTTGTACAAGTGGTCAAACAAACTGGTGCGCCTTCATTGTCATCCGGTGAAAAAGTAACAACAAAAACTGGACTTACCGATCCAACAACATATTACGCGAGATTCTACGTCCGTACAAACACAAGTGATTTACACGCATTTGCGGATGTTATTTCTGACGTATTTACAGAAACCACAACTTGCACCGATTCCGCTGAAATTGCAACTTCAGTCAAATTTGCTGGTGCGGGTACAACAAGCGGTTATTTGACACAACCTTCATTGAGTGAAATTATAATAAATGGATATGATTTCTGTGGATTAACGGAAGACGTTCAAATAATTTATCACAATGGTGATGGTGATTATCCGGTTGTTGGCGATAAAATTAAATATTTACAATCCAACGATTATACTGGTGGAATCAATTCCTTGCCTTATTCATATACAACAAATGATTTTGGTGCGTTTGCAGTTGCCGACAATAACACACTTGTAAACGGTCAAGGTGATATTTTCCAATATATTGTATTTAAAATTTCAACGGCTGAAGTTGTTGACGTAATTAATTGCACATGATAGACAACATTTTAAATTTATTACAACTGGCAAAATCCGAAGGTTGGGAAGGTGAATACATCGACACCGCCCTTGGGAAAAACAAGTTACCCCAAACGCTAAAAGAAGCAATAAAACAAATAAGACATGAAACAAGTTGAAATCGAACTAATTGCCAAGGCTGACAAGGCCATTGCTGAAGTCCAAGAACTGAAGAAGGAACTTGAAGCATCCCGCAAGGCAACCGAAGAAATAAACGAAACTGGCAAAAAGGGATTTTCGGGATTAAGTAAATCCGTGAAGAATCTTCAAAAAGGTGTTGCGGGAATCAAGAAGGGATTCGGTGTTGCTGGTGTGGCCGTCAAAGGTTTCATGTTGGCATTGGGTGCGGGTATATTTAAAACATTCGTTGACATCGCAAAACAAAATCAAGTTGTCGTCGATGCACTTGCAATCGCATTTGGAACGATTTCTTCAGTTGTCAATCAAGTTGTGGATGGTTTTACGAATGCTTATAAGTCAGTTCAAGACGCAACGGGTGGTTTTGATGCACTTGGTAAGGTCTTGAAAAACGTCGTTCTTATTCCGGTGAATCTTATCAAGACGGAATTTTTTGCAATTCAAAAGGCATTATTGACCGCACAAGCGGCATGGGAAATGTCATTTCTTGGTGGCAAAGACCCGGAAAAACTTGCGGAATTAAACACCAAACTTGAAGAAGTTGACGCCAACCTTAAAAACGCAGCGGGATCACTTGTCGATAATGTCAAGAATATTGGCGAAGGATTTGGCGAAGCAATTAACGAAGTCACAACATTTGGTAAGGCTGCAATCGATAACATAAAAGAAATCGATGTTGCACAAACATTGTCAAATCAACAACGCATTCAAGATTTAAGAAATGAAGCGAGGTTGGCCATTGCAGAAAACGACAAACTTCAGTTTGAATACCAACTTGCAGCGGAACGACAAAGACAACTTCGTGACGACGTAACGGCATCAATTGAAGATCGTACCGAAGCAAACAACAAACTTGGTGAAGTATTAAAAGAACAATTTGCACTTCAAGAAGCCAACGCCTTAAAATTACTCGAATTAAGACAATTGGAACTTGCGGCAAATCCAAAATCAATTGAAGCAAAAGAAGCACTTATTGAAGCTGAAAAGAATCTTGCAGACGTAAGGGAAAACATTGCCGGGTTTGAATCTGAACAAAGGGTCAATGCCGAAGCATTAGAACTTGAAGCGATTGAACTTATCAATTCCAAGAAGGAAGCTGAAAACGCACGTCTTATTGCAAAGAAACAATTCAATGCGGAAGAAATTGACGACGAACTTCTTAAACTTGAAAAATTAAAAGAAATCGCACTTCAAGAAAAAGAAATCGAAGAACAACGTCTTCAAGAACAAATCGATCGTCTTGGCATTGGAACACAAGCACGTCAAGATGCTGAACAACAATTGCTGGATTTCCAACAAGAAAAGGAACTTCAAATCCGTGAACTTGATAATCAGTCACAAGCAATAAAAGACAAAAACGCCAAAGACGAAAAGGTTCGTGATCAAGCGGTCGCACAAGCGAAACTTCAAGCGGGATCGGCAGCGATTGGCGCACTTATGGGATTGGTTGATGAATCGAGTAAAGGATATAAAATGTTGGCAGCCGGTCAAGCCGTGATTGATGCTTATTCGGCAATTCAATCAACATTGGCCGCCGCATCCGCCAACCCCGCAAACATCTTATTCCCCGGATATCCATTCATTCAAGCTGGTATCATTGGAGCAGCGGCATTTGCAAATGTCAAAAAGATATTATCAACTGACCCAAAGAAACCTTCACCAGCGGCATCACCAAGGGGAGCAGCGACACCACCGGCATTTAACGTTGTGGGTGCATCACCGGAAAACCAACTTGCGGAAGTATTGGGCGATCAACAAAAACAACCCGTCAAGGCGTATGTTGTTTCTGACGAAGTTACAAATGCCCAAGCGATGGATCGTAAGATTGTCAAGGGTGCATCAATTGGATAACAAAATCGACAAAAAAATATTATATTAATATGGATATCATTGAACTTTTTATCGACGACGAAGACGAAGTGTCGGGAATCGATGCAATAAGTGTTGTCGAAAACCCAGCAATTGAAGAAGACTTCATTGCATTAAAAAACCAAGAATTTAATCTTGCCGAAGTTGACAAGGAAAAACGCATCTTAATGGGTGCGGCACTTATTCCAAATAAACCCATTTACCGACGTTCGGGTGAAAATGAGTATTATATATACTTCAGCCGTGAAACGGTCAGAAAGGCGTCTGAATTGTTTTTTATACGTGGCAATCAATCCCGTTCGACACTTGAACATGATATTCCGTTGAACGGACTTACCGTTGTGGAATCTTGGATCGTAGAATCCGAACAAGATAAATCACGTCAATACAATATGAATGTTCCGGTCGGAACGTGGATGGTTTCCATGAAGGTTTTAAACGAAGACATTTGGGAAAATTACGTCAAGACTGGCAAGGTAAAAGGATTTTCAATTGAAGCATATTTCACCGACAAAATGGAACGTCCAAAAGACAAGACAATCACGGATGAACTTTCAGCAATTGAAGAAGAAGAACGTCAATATATTTTGTCACAAATACGTGCAATCATAAAAAAAGACGGACGCACAAAATCCGGGAAGAAGATTGAAATGGAATCTTATTCAGATTATCCGGATGCGGTCAAAAATAATGCACAACGTGGAATTGACTTAAATAAAAAGGCAAACAACAAGTGTGCGACACAAGTTGGAAAAATACGCGCCCGTCAATTAAGTCAAGGAAAACCAATTTCCAAAGAAACGCTTGTTCGAATGTTTTCATATTTAAGTCGCGCACAAGAATATTACGACGAAGGCGACACACAAGCGTGTGGAACGATTTCATATTTATTGTGGGGTGGAAAGGCTGGTCTTCGATGGGCGACATCAAAAATGCGTGAATTGGATTTATTATCTGAAGAATTAAAAGAACCTTGTCAAAAAGGATATGAAATGATTGGTTTTAAAATGAAGAACGGACGTCGTGTCCCTAATTGTGTCCCCGAAGAATAATGTCAACAACATTCAACACATCTTACAAAGTACACGTACAACACACGGATCAAGCCGAAGTTGATGCGGTCAATATCGAAGACGGTGCAATGCTTCACACAACCGATGCGTTGTATATGGGTCACAATGGTCAAAATGTTATTGTTTATCCACAAGGTGGTGTGACATCACTTGGTTGGGCGAGATATGATGACACATTTTACGACGGTTCGGATGACGATCATAAATTAATTTTGAGTGACGGTGTCGAAGTTACACTTCCAAACAACGGCGGAACGGTTTATCGTTCACATTCATCAATTGATTTTTACGACACATCGACAAACAAAATTGTTGGAATAAACGAAAATGATGTTTATCAAATGACCGTTGTATTCAAGAAGTCAGCCGCAAACGCAAATCAAACACACATTGATTTTAGATTGACTGGTGCGGACGATTACGATCGAATCAATATGGCACTTGGATTTTACAAGGGAAACGATGAAACCCAAAATCAACACATCATGTTTCAATATTATATTGATGCGAATGCGTTGGCAAATGGATTGACGCCAAAAATACAAGCAGACGGTGGCTCGGCAAAAGTATGGGATATCATTTATTTTATACAAAGAACCCAAAACGCAAGTTTATCATGAGTAGATATCAAGTTCCACAAGACAATCGTCGCGCTTGTTTATGCCGTGACGGAAGTTATTCAACCAAATGTTGCAATGCAGACGATTATTTTGCACAAGGTATTGGAAGCATCCACAAGGGTGAAACCGATTCCGCGGGTACAATTATCGAAGTTGATACGACACGAACAATCACAAGGTCAAACGGTTAAAAATACAACAAAACAAATCCTTAATTATTATTAATATATGAATTCAAACGATATGATAAATCAAATCAAGACGTTGCTTGGCATGGAAACAAAACTTGCACAAGCAAAACTGGAAAACGGTACGGTCATTGAGGCCGAAGAAATGGCTGAAGGAAACGAAGTTTTCATCGTGACCGAAGAAGAACGAATTGCAATGCCGGTTGGTGAATACCAACTTGAAGACGGATCAGTTTTGATCGTTGAAGAAGAAGGAATCATTGCATCCGTTGGTGCGGCTGAAGAAGCACCGGAAGAAGAAGTTGAAGCATCTGAAGAAGTTGCTGAAGAAATTTCTGAAGAATTATCTGAAGAATCAACTGAAGAAGTTGAACTTGAAGAAAAAGAAGAAATGGGGTACGCGACAAAAGAAGAACTTGCCGAAGTAAAAGACATGATTGAAGAAATCAAGGCAATGATCAAGGACAAGGAAGAAATGTCGGAAGAACCACAAGAAGAAGTAAAAGAAGAATTGTCAGCAGTTGAAAAGGTTACACACAACCCCGAAACTGAAGAAAAGAAAATCAATTTCTTATATGGTCAATCACGTCCACAAAATACAATGGATCGCGTGATGGCAAAAATTTCACAAATCAAAAAATAAATCTTAAAATCAATCAATAACTAGTTATGGCTACATCTACATCAATCACGACTTCTTATAATGGCGAGTTTGCCGGTGAGTACATCGCGGCTGCCTTATTAAGTGGTTCAACAATTGAAAACGGTTTAATCACCGTTAAACCAAACGTGAAGCACAAAGAAGTGCTTAAAAAAGTAAGCACCGACGGAATCTTAAAAGATGCGTCTTGTGATTTTACTGCGACATCAACATTGACATTGACTGAACGTGTTCTTAATCCAAAAGAACTTCAAGTCAACCTTCAATTGTGTAAAAAAGATTTCCGTGGTGACTGGGAAGCAATTCAAATGGGAATGAGCGCTCACGATACACTTCCACCTTCATTTGCTGACTTCTTAATCGGACACGTTGCAGCAAAAGTTGCTCAAAAGATCGAACAAAACATTTGGGTTGGTGACGAATCAAATTCGGGTGAATTCAACGGTTTCAGCGAAATCATTGCTGGTGACGCAAACCTTCCAGCGGCACAAGAAATTGCTGGTACAACCGTAACGGCTTCAAACGTTATCGCTCAATTAGGAAGCATTGTGGATGCAATTCCTTCAACATTATATGGAAGTGAAGACCTTTACATCTACGTTTCACAAAACATCGCCCGTGCTTATGTACGTGCATTAGGTGGATTTAGTGTTGCGGCTACTTCAAATTCCGGGGTTGGCGCACAAGGAACACAATGGTGGAACGGTGGTGCATTATCATTCGACGGTGTGAAAATCGCAGTTGCCAATGGTCTTGCAGACAACACGGCAATGGCCGCTGAAAAATCAAACTTATTCTTCGGAACTGGTTTGTTAAGCGACCACAACTTGGTGAAAGTTCTTGACATGGCTGACCTTGACGGTTCTGAC
>Ga0070749_10001697_pt1 | contig 14882 bp, 6 predicted proteins | sample VirMetDEL_Nov_18_FD_75180 | JGI IMG/M metagenome (GOLD analysis project Ga0070749, IMG submission 75180) | Aqueous microbial communities from the Delaware River and Bay under freshwater to marine salinity gradient to study organic matter... | ecosystem: Environmental > Aquatic > Marine > Coastal...
AATTCTGGTTGCGCTCATAACTGAGTCATCCATTTTAAAATTAGGAACAGTTATAAAGTATCCACCCTTACTATATGGTACGGTATCTTGTTCTTTATCATCATATTTTCTAAAATATTTACCTTGTGCAAGTCTTTCCCCATCCTTTTCACCAACCGCAGTAATAAATTGGGTGTTTTCTGGGTCATGTTTTGAAAGAATTTCTTCTGGACGATAAGGGCTTTTGACTTGAACAATTCTTTCTGATGGAATACCGAACATAGAGTGCATGATTTCTTTCTTTCCGTGGAAATCAAATGGGTCTTTTTCGGTTGTTTCCTTTGGGTCACTAGTAGCAATGTACACATTTTCCTCGCCGAACTTATCAACGAGGTGTTTATAAGCACTATAATGTCCTTGGTGGAAAGGTTGGAACCTTCCTGTGTATATTGCTACTTTTTTCATATTAGATTTCTACGTTATTTGATCCACCTGAACTTCGTGAACCACCCGATCTGCCGCCAACCACACCACCAGAACTTCTTTTTCTAGATCTAGATAAAGCTACAAATCCACCTACTACGACTGCAACAATTGCTAATGCTATTATAATGTTTGTCATAATTATCTCCATTTTGGTATATAATAAATAGTGTTTATTCTTTATTAAACTTGTCCCATTTACCCAAGGGACAACTAGATTGTGCTAATTGTGTTTTTGTTTTCATAAAACATCCACATTCAGTACATCTATCCTCTTCTGTAAGTTTAGGACAGGTCTGACAAATAGTGAATCGTTCTTCTACAATATCAGCGGGAGCTAATACGGGCAATCCTTTACCCGCCGCTTTAGCAGTATTCCACATTTCTTTAGCAAGACCACGAAGCATTTTTGAGGTTGGGGGCAGTTCTTGATTATCTTCCTCTTCAAACATTTGTTCGGTCTTTTCTATTATTTCTTTATTTAATTGTGTTCTAAAAGTCTCATCTTTAAGACCAGATTTTAACAAAGCAAAATCATAATGGGTTTCAAATTTTTCATATAATTATCCCCCACTGTGTAAAATAGAGGGTTAACTACTCTTGGTGCAAAATAATACAAAACATCTGTCAATGGTCTAGGCCATGGCATATTATGTGGATCTAAACAAACATTTATCAATTCAAATGTTGGACTCAATTCTTTTAATTTTTTTCGTAATTCTGTTTGTATTTTAGAATTTTGGTCCGCACATTCTGGACCCTGTAGAATTAAAACACCAAAAAGTATGTTTGTGGTCATTACTTTTTCATTGACCATTTCTGCTAAACCATTCATAACTATTTTCCCATTAAGCTCCAATACAAGTGTATGATCCTATTAAACAACCACCACTTACTTCCCATAATTTATATGGAGTTCCACCACTACACGGTGACGTAGAAGTAGTGGAAGCAACAAAATCTACACCACTAAGTTGACCACCACTACATCTAACACATACTGCGCCGGCGGTTGTTGATTCATATAAACAGTCACCCGCTGTCAAGTTTTGAAACACCGTAGCTCCTACTGAGTAAACTGTGGTAGTTCCTAAATCAGCATCTGTAATTCCACACGCGGGACACGCTGTCCCCCCACTAAACTTATAAACCGTTCCCATACTAGTACAATCACTACAAGTTCCCACCTGAAAATATATTTCCTGTGGAGTATTAGCAGTAGCACCACAATTTGTGCACCCTGGCGCAGTTGGTGTAGTAAATGAGGCGGGATTACTGTGATGTTCTTGTGTTGTTCCCCCAGATAGTTGATCTGTGTCATTCCATGTTGAAATTATTGTAACTGAATACTGAGCTCCTTCTGTATTTACGTTTGTTAATTCATAATTTGTAGTATCGTAATTTAAACCTACTTGAATATCTCGTAAACTAGAACTGGCAGGATAACCTGTACAATTAGTAGCACCGCACTGTCTTAAATATATTATTTGACCCCAGTAATTTTCATATTCTGGGTGATTTTCTGGAGCGGCAGGTCTTGACCATGTAAATGAAACGCTTTCTGGATTACAACCATTACTCCACATGACCTGTCCACTATCTGCAGTATGAGTTCCTGTTCCACAACAATTAGATCCTTGATCACAATCTGTAGTCACTAATGCAAAGGAAGTTGGTCGTTCACGATCTCCTGTAAAATGTGCATATCCGTCCCAATCTGATAATCTATAAAAATGTGTTCCCGAAAAGGTTCCACCATGTGTAGAATCAGAAGCCGTCGGTGCGGTTCCTCCAATATGATCATGGGGATTTACTTGTGCATATTCATCGTTTGCATCTTTTATTCTTCTATATCCATAATAAACACTGGTTCCACTGTTAAGGGTTTGGTCTGGTTGACCGGCTGTTTTGTCTCCAACTCCAGTTCCATGAAAATCTGCAGAAGCGGTTGTGTATATTCCTATTAGAGAAATTGTTCCAGTTTTCCTAAACTTATCGCCTACTCCGCCTAGACTAGCAACCATAGTTATTCACCAATCTTTTTCTTTAGTTCTCTGACTTCTTCGGTCAATTCTTGTATTGCTTTGACCAATACAGGAACTAGTTTTCCATAGGATACATTATAATAACCATCTCCATCTTGACCAACTACTTCCGGAACCAATTCTAATAATTCTTGAGCAGAAAAACCAAGATGTGTTTTTGGAGTTTCGTCCTCATCATTCTTTAAATTATATTTAATTGGTGTCATTTTGTCAATAGTTTCCAATCCTTGAACTGGAATATCTAGAACATTCTTCAATCTTATGTCAGAAGCAGTTTGAACGTCAACTTGTGCATAGATTGTTCCTTCGACACCAGTTCCACTAACTTGTAATCCGTAACTTGGACTCGTAGTACCGATACCAAACCTACCTCCATTGTCCATCACCACAAATTTACCAGTATTAGTCAAAAATCTAAGTGCATAGGTATCATTGGCACCAACATATAGCTCATCGCCTGCCGCGGCGAGGATCTTGCATGCGTTCGTTCCTCCGTTTCCGATAAGCAAAGAACTATCAGCATCTCGTACCGTTAGATCGCCATTTACATCCAATGTGGTGGATGGATTCACACCGATACCGACTCTGCCGGTGGAGTCGAGTACCATCTGAGTTGTACTGTCAGCAGCATTACGCCACGCAATACCGTTTGTGTTTCCGTAGTAGTAGGTAATGCCGCCAGATGCACCAAAAACAGGTGTTCCAGCAATTCGGTGGTAGACAAGTCCTGCGAAGTTTGCTGCCCCGTTTACATCCAACGTATACGACGGACTCACACCGATACCGACTCGGTTATTCACACTATCTACTTTTAGCGTGGTCGTATCAACGGTCAGGTCGCCGTTCACCGTCAATGCGGCAAATGTTGGTGAAGCTCCCGTATGTAAATCTTGAGGAGTTGATAAAGTAATACTACCAGCTCCATTAGTTACCGTAATTTGATTTGTTGTACCTGTTAAGGTAGCTTTTGTTAATGTGTTTCCAGTTGTATTACCAATTAATAGTTCACCATCTATGTACGATGTTTGACCCGTACCACCTTTATCAACAGCAATTGTAGTAGCACTCCAAGTACCAGTTGTAATCGTTCCTACAGATGTGATTCCAGTTGCGGCAGTTGTTCTATCTGAAATATTTGAGAATGTGTGATTGTGGGAATTGTCAGCCACTGTCGCCGCTCCTCCGGCCGCAATTGTAACATCACTACTAACATCTGCAAATATTGCATTACGAAGGACACTGAAGTCGATTCTTCTTATCGCACCGGCGTCACTAATTAATAACTCATCTGCGTCAGCTACGTCACCTGTCCCGAAATCCGTTTGACCCGTGATACCAGATACCGTTAATACAGTAGCACCATCTCCTGTAGAAGTTACATGACCAGAATGATTTGGGTGAACATAATTGTTAGCATCAGTAGCGCCAGTATATCCTAAATTTGCTAATGTTAAGTTTCTAGTAGATACAGCTCCGGCCGCAGAAGTAGTGTGTCCCAATGTATTAACAGTAACATTAAAGTCTAAATCGCTAATTACTGTTGCACCTGTTAATGGACCTGTATCTATATCTATACTCTGTGCAGCCTGTGTTGGATGACTATAATTGTTATATGTAGCAGTAGTTATTTCTTTAACGTGTCCAAATCCATCAATTGCAATCGACGCGATACCACTGCTACCATAACTTCCTTCTGTTTCCGTGTCACCATCGTGTGTTATTGTTGCTACTCCACTATTAATAGCAACTGACATACTGGTTCCGGCATTTATATTAGAAATACCACCACCGCCACCACCACTTCCTCCAGTTAAGGCGGCGTCTGTTAAACTTACTTCCCCTTCACCAACGTTAATATGAATACCTCTATCACTAATAGCCATGTATGAAGCATCTGAAACGGAAGCAGAAACCGCGTAAGTGAATGGAGATATTGCTGTTTGACACGCGGGTTGGTCAATATAAGTAAAATATCTACTCTTAAATGAAATACTCTCTGTGCTATTTGAAGTGTAGTATATTGTGTATGGTGATCCTTGAGTAACTTTATCAAAATCAGCAACAATATTGTCATTTAGTAGATATGTAGTGGTAACCCCATTCTGTATAATGTCTAATGAATGGGTCGCATAGGTGATGTTAAATCCTTTATTAGCGCCGTCAGCACAAGTAAAGGCGGTTCCTCTATATGTTAAATGTGAACCAGAAGCAAATACACTAAATTTAATTACTGCCCCGGTCTTTAATGCAGAGGGGCCTGGATGCCAATCAACTGTATTGTCGATTAGGTTTGAACCAGAAGCGTTGTATCCAGTAGTAGGTTGACTCTGTGGTATACAATTATTTTCTGAAGGAATTCCAGAACAAGCGGGGTCTGGATACGCGCCCTCTCCATCATTATAAACACCCAGAGTAGCCGGGTGTTGTGGACTACCGCCGGCCGAAAGTGTGACGGGGTTATAATTTGTAACACTTGGGGTTGTTCCACCCGCCTCACCATTTTCTGTTGGATATGTGTCTGCCCCGATCCAAACTATAGATCCTTGACCAGCCTCAGAAGATCCTACGGAGAGTCTTCCACTAATACTTCCAGATAGGGCATACAAACTTCCACTAAAGTATCCAGATGAAGCACTAATTACTCCATCAACATTTAAAGTAGAACCATCCCATAATAATCTACCTTCAGATCCACTAAGAGATAACTTACTTACACCACTGTCCATCCCCACAAATATCCCACTCTTTGCATAACCCTGATCTCCCCCCGGTTCATCATCTTGTCCAATTGACATATATGGATTAGAAGTACCACCATGTATGGTTATATTCGCTGCAGATCCAGAACCACCATTATTTGTTCCGACATTCAGGGTATTTTGAACATAAGATTCTTCGAATATAGCAACTTTAGCTGCTACAAAGAATTCTTGTTGTCCTAAATATGTCCAATAACTACCCGTTGTAATGTGGGGAGCGTCAATTGTTGAGGCAGCAGACTGCGATGTCATGTAATAATCTTGGTATGGTGGGGTTCCGCTTATACTCCACAATACGGCATCTCTTCTTACAACACCATCTGTAAGATCATATATGTAATCTAAATCAGTATCCCATACTCCACGGAATACAATGCCAGGACCGGGAGCTCCATCGTCTCCGGTTGGACCAGTATCACCAACTTTAGACTTACTAAATGAGAATCGTTTTGTAAATGTATCTCCAGTATCATTATCAATGAACGGAATATCAACATAACCAGTATCACCTGTGATCGCGGCACCATTAACGGGTTTCATAGCAAACTGTGTTTTACCACCAAGAGTTGCTGTAGTTGATGTTACTGATATTCCCGTTTGTGTTAACGACCCTGTTCTATATGACCCATCCGCATATGGTGCGGTTCCATCATATTCATATAAACTTGATCCTGTAAAGAAACTAGCCGTAGTATTTCCGACCGCCGCGGATGCATTTGACACCGTTCCGTCATTAGCGGCAGAGAATGTATGAGATTCATTGGTTAAAAATACGGTAGTTGCATTGATTCCATCAATTCCATCTTTTATTATTGTAAATGTTTGGTTTGCTACTTCATTTGACCCACTGTAAAATTTAAATTGAACTCCCAATTTTGCCGAACCATCTAAAACAGTTGTAGTCCATGATCCAGAAACATCATTTGAAGAAGAACCAATCAAGTTGGTAGTAAATCCTGTTGTTCCACTTGGTGTTAAACTGGAACTTACATAATAAGTTACTCCATTTTGTAATAATGATCCTGTTACTGAAGAATCTCCAGTAGGATCTGTTGTTCCAGAACTAGAAACAAATGAGGTAGAACCACTAACAGTTAATGTTATTATAGGAGCGTCAGAACCATCTTGACCATCAGTTAAATCTGTAACAGAAATTGTGTCAACCAATACAGAAGAGGAATAGAACTGTAATTCAGCACGATTTGTTACATCTGCGGAACTTGCTGTATAATAAGCGGAACCAACTTCTCCTGTAACTGCATCTTCTGAACCACTATAAATTAATTTATAATCAGATCCAGAAACCAAATCTTGAATATCACTACCCACTGATCGTCTGGTAGCAAAATACAGATAATCTGGAACCGTGAGTCCATTGTTATCTGTTTTAAATTCTGTTCCGTTTAAGGTGTCAATGTAATATATGTGACCATCGACACCATCTGTTAAATCAGTAATAGAGATGGTATCTATCAAAGTTGAACCAGAATAGAATTGTAATTCGGCACGATTTGTTACATCTGCGGAACTCGCCGTATAGTATGCCGAACCAACTTCTCCTGTAACTGCTATCTCAGATCCACTGTATATCAATTGATATATTGATCCAGATGGCAAATCTTGAATTGCACTACCAGTTGATCTTCTCGTAGCAAAATACAAATAATCTGGAACTGTGAGTCCATTGGCATCTGTCTTAAATTCCGTTCCGTTTAATGTATCAATATAGTAAATGTAACCATCCTCACCGTTTTTAGATTTGGTGAATGATTGTTTCTTATAAAATTCAAATGTTTGTGACCCACTAACTGCTGTAATTTTGTATGTGATTGAAGCGTTATCCGCTATCATATTGTTTGGTGGGTTATCACCATATCTTAGATAGATGACCGATTCAACTGTTGGATCATAATCTGCTAAAATACTTGATGATTCATAAATCGAAGCGGAAAATTCACCAGTTGTTGGAGTTGTCAGTGATGCACTAAAATTAGTTGCACCATACAATATCTCAATATCTGTCCCACCACCAGCATAATTGTTATTTACAGTTCCGTCAAAATCGGCAGGAAAGGTGTGATTTTCATTTGTAAGAATAATTGTCCAACCATCAACACCAGGCGTTACTCCAAAATATTCATTACTATCAAATGCAACTCCATTAGCAGATTCACTTACGGCTACTTCTACTAAATGAGCGGTATAATTGTCCGTTGGTGGAATTGTAAATGAAGCTGTAACTGGATTATTCGGTAAACTAGAAAATTCATATGTTATAAGTTCACTTCCAGTTCTATAAAAACTAAATGTTACTGGAAGTTCAATATTTTGATAGTATGCGGATGCGGTTACAGATGTTGGGTCTGGATTATCTCCAAATTCACTATAAACAATAGAGTAATCAGATAGAGTTAGTTTTACTGCTCTTGACCCAGAACCGTTAGAACCGGGATCACCCTGTTTTGATTTACTAAATGATTGAACTTGATAGAAAACATAGTCTGTAGAACCCGTTCGAGCAGCTACTTGATAAGTAATACTGCCTAAATTAGACGCTACTTCCATCCCAGTTAAGTCAGAAAATTGAACATATGTTGGATCACTGCCTTGTAATACAACCGAACCAGTTTTGTCTGGTTGATTTACACTAGAAGATTCAAATACAGATGCGGAAAAATATCCTTCTACTGGCCAAGTAGGATACTCTGCCGAACTTGTCCATGGAAGTAAATTACTAGCACCATATAATACTTCTATTTTTGTTCCACTACCAACAAAACTTGTGACATTACCATCGTTATCGGCGGGTAATGTATGAGAAGTATTTGTTAATAATACTGTCCAACCATTTTCACCGGCACTTAATCCTACAAAATCTTCTGAATCTCTAGCGACACCAACTGGGGAAGTTGTTGCGGATTCAGTTACTTGAACTTGAATGTTTTCTTGTTTCCAATTAGGGTTGTAATCATTGTTGGGGACTAGAAAAGAAGCCGTAGCAAATAAAGACCCAGTTTGCCAACTTAATAATAACGAACCAGTTCTATAAAAATTAAATTCATAATCGTTACCCTCAAGATTTTGAGCGGTAGCAGAAGCAGTTATTGAAGTTGGAGTTGGATTATTGCCCCATTCATCGTATATAACAGAATAATCTGATAGAGTAAGTTTTACTGCTCTGGCTCCTTGGCCGGCGGCTCCGGGAGCACCGGGAGTTCCGTCAGCGGCGTCTTTTGTTTTAACAAATCTAAGTTTATCTTGAACAATATCACCACCAGCACTCGCACTTACTGTCAATAACAATGAGCTAGTTGCAGCTGTGCCTAATGAACCTGTTTGTTCACCAAACGCACCAACATAAATATCAAAATTTAAATTTCCATTACTTGCAGAATAAAATTGTGTATCTACAGGAACATCTAAGTCATTAACTAATGTAAATGTTGGTGTATCAGTTACATTAGTTAATATTACTTCAACCGAAGCAGTTTGTGCGGTTGGGAATGGATCACCAAGAGAATCAAATGTAAATAATGTTCTGTCTGTAATTAATCTTAATGATGCACCACCACCCTTTGGAGGAATGATTATTGGGTCACTAATAAATTCATCAGAAATATCACCCGCCCAACCAATAAATTCTATTCTGAATAAGTATGTTGTTCCAGTTAGGATTGTATCTTCGGCATACACCACGATTTCGTCTGGATTGTAACCATATTCAATCGAGGGTGTGATTATAAAGTTACTAAAATTCCAGAAACCACTATCAACTACGAAACGAAGATACGCAACACCATCTCGTTCGGGTGTAAAGTTTACTTGTCTTTCGTATAAAGACTTATCACTGTCTCTTGTATTGATTGTGTCTAGTAAGTTTCCATAGGTATTTTCTACACCATTCTTTGTAGCGATAACCACGGATGAACTTGCTTTAGATTCGGCGTCACTACCAATTCGTGTTAGGTATGCCTTAACCGAACCTGTATCTGTTGTAGAGTATGTTGTGCTACTTGAGACATAAGTTGGGTTGTATACCGCATCATATTTTAATGTATACTGAACACCTTGGTATAATTGATAGAAATCTTGTGTTCCAAAGAAATATGGAACAGCACTTTCTGTGTGGTCGGCGTAAAATCCTTCTAGTATTTCGGCAGAAGATGTGACCAAGGTTATTGGATCAACAGATTGACTGTTTTCGTAGTCGGTAATGTTGACAAGACCTGACTGCCAGTGATTTTGTAACAAGTCATCGGTCAAAAATCTACCTACAGAAATATTTCCTGTGTTTGACCCCGTGATTAGAATATTTCTTTCACCGGGGTTAAACTCAGTTAATAAATTCCAAGCAGTAATTTCTGGGTTTGCTTCTTTTGCACTGATTCTAACCTTAGCTATTTCACCACTATAAGTTTGTGTGTATGGAATTCTAAAGTTTAAGATAGAAGAATTGTTAGTAGAAGTAGTTAATGTTTCTGTTGGATACTCAAATATTACACTGGATGTAATTTCTTCTTCTAACTTTCTTACAAGATTACCACCCAAATCATCTTCAGTAACAACTCTGGAATATGAACCAGAATATAATACTGGATTTAAATAATCATCACCATTACCAAACTTAATTGACTTTTCGGTGATTGCTAATGTTTCGTTTAGGGTTTTAAATAGAGGTGTGTATACACTAGAGGTTACATAATCTAAAACAATACTCTGTGAATCTGGAACCAATGTTCCAGTATCGTATAAATTGCGAATTTCTCTTTTATATAGTGATCCAGTAAAATATCCGTCTATGTTTACATCATCAAAAAATGGTATTGGGGTGCCACTACTGTCCACCATTGTGATGGCATAACCATCTGACCTATGACCCTCAAAATCATAATCTAGTGATGCCGTGTATGTGCTACTTGTGACAAATGCATCTGTTCTACTTGTTGTATTAAAGTCTGTTCTAGTGACAGAAAGACCGTTTAGAATACGAGCGGGGGTGTTTTGTAAGATTAATTTACTGGTGTTTCTTCTGGATGGGTCGATATCAATTGGAAAAACCCAACGAACATTTGGGGATTGTTGTTGACTAGCTGGTATTAAACTTCCATCTTCATAATTTATTGCGGTTCCGACCACAACCAGTTTTCCAGGCCCCTTTCTTGTCTTTTGTGTGATTTCTGAAACTACAAGACGAGCATCACCTTCAGAATAATTACCAACAATATTAGAAAATACAGTTTTGCCGTATCTATCCAATACTTCTACTTGAATAGTAGAACCTTGTTTCAAATATTGAGTTCCACGAATTAAAAATCCATTCTTACCGGCGTGAAAGTTTGGGTTTAATCGTGATACTTCAAAATATTTTGAGTAAGAAACTGCATCTTCTATAAGAACGGGAACTTTTAATAAATTTCGTTCTACAATAAGTTTTGGAGTTCTAGCCATACATGCCCTGATTTGTCTGAATTCAGATTACTATTATAAGTATCTTTAATTCATGGTATTTATATGACTGTAACCGTTGACCTTTTTAATCTCTATAATATTGTCAACCATATCGCGGATGTTATCTAGATGACTGATGACCACGACATAATCAAACTGAGCTTTCAGTAAGTCAAACATTAATTGCATACCGTGGAGGTATTCACTATCAAGACTACCCATACCCTCATCAATGATAAGGAAGTTTGACTTGGGTAGATTTGAAGCCTTCAAAAGTGCAACACGGATTGCTAAACTACTAATAAATCGTTCCATTCCAGAACTATTCTCAAGAGGCCAAGACCGTTCGTGGTCATACACGATACGACCACCAAAGTTCTTGCCATCAACATCAAGAGCAATAGAGAACGGAACAATCTGAGATAGAATGTTGTTGATCTCACCTTCAATTACTGGAATGGTTTTGGAAATGAGTTGATATGGGATACCATCTTTACCAACTGCGTCCATATAATATCGGTATGCTTCAAACTCTTTCTCAATTTGTGCCATCTCGTTGAGTTGTTCCATGATGTTTGACCGACTTGACTCTTTTACCTTGACCGAAGAGTGTAAATCCATCTTGGTATCATTGAACCTAGTTAATGCCGACTTGAGTTTTTGTAGTTCTTCTTTGTGAACCAATATCTTTTCATCAACCTGTCTGTTTGTGACCAACGCAGAGGCGTATTTATCCAACTCTTCAAACTGATGTTGGATGTTTTCTAAGTCTGCATTAAATGTATCAAGTTGATTTTTGGACTTGTCTATGTTGTTTCTAGAACGTTGGAGGTCTAATTGTAACCTCTGGTATACATCTGATAAATTTTTAGCAGAAATAAACTTATCGTGGTCAAGTTTCAGGTCATCCATTTCAATTTTTATTAAATTTATTTGTTCTGCTAGTTCAACAGACTTGTCATTCAACTCATCTATATGACCAGTAAGTTTTGCAATCTGTTCCAGTTTAGATTTATTATTCTCAATACACACCTCACATTCAGAATTATACTTGAAAGTTGATAATTGTTCAATTGTTTGATGTTTACTATCAATATTTGTTGATGTTAGTGTGTAATTTTGTTCTAATTTTGTTAAATTTCTTTCTAATTCTTGATATTTTTTGTAACTTTCTTCAAGTTCTATCAAGTTGACATTATTTAATTTCTCTTTTATAGAAGTAAATTGAGCTTCAATATTTCTTTCTTCTTGTTCAAGTATGACCAAGTTTGTTGTTAACACATCAATTTTCTTGACCAATGATGTTTGATTACTAATTAGGACATCTTTACTGGGAACATTACTGGGAACAGGTAATTTTTGCGTATTTAATTGTTCAATTTCTATTGTATGTTGGTCAGCACTCAATCCAGCAGTATCAATGCTACTTTGAACCGTTAATAGTTGTAAATTTAGCTCCTCAATGTCATTTTGTAGTTGAACCAACTGGTCTGTGAAGTCTTCACGACTAAATTTCTTTAATACTCCCTGCAATTGTTTACTTTCTTCGTTTGCTACCTTCTCTAGCAACTCAAACACAATCAGTCCCATAAACTGATTGAGTAATACTTTTCGTTCACTGTTTGATTTATCAATGAACAATGAGTTGCCTGTTTGACCAGATAGTGTGGTCAAGATGAAATCTTCGTAAGTTCCAACGATTCCGCGAATATTTGCGTTAGTTGAGAACCTATCTTCACCATTTAGTATGGTCTTTGTTCCATCATCGTTCTCTTTCCAGAATTTTACATCAACTCTGACCGCACCTTTGTTATTTTTCTTGCCTTTTCGGTTAATTACATAGATTGTTCCGTTAACTTCAAACTTTAACTCACATTCAAACGTTTTCTTACGAATATTCATAATGTGGTCACCACGATACGCTCTTGGTGTCTTATCAAAGAGTGCAAAGATGAGTGCTTCCATAGCAGAACTCTTACCACTAGCGTTTGGAGCAAATATTCCGTATGTTCCCTTCATATTAGTAAAGTCTATAAAGTTATCTTCACCATACGAAAACAAGTTTGAGAAACTGAATGTGAGTGGTTTCCAATTAATATTTCTAGATTGGTCTATGTTTGATATAAGACCATTCATCTTTGTGTTGATTGACCGACATTGTTCAATCAATTCTGGTGAGGCAAGTGGATGTGTTGTCTCAATCCAACTACTAATGAACTGATTTTGGACATTTAAGTCGTTTAAATCACCAATATCAATTCCAAATGTGCGTGGTTGACCAACTTGACTAATATTTCTGCTTGGATTGACCGAAACATCAACAATTTTGTATTTTTTCTTGATGACCGACACAATTTTCTTCAATTTTGTGTTTTCTACTGAAGAAAATATGCGTAGACGAAGGTTTTTCGGTAAATTATCGGGAACTGAGAACTTATTTAGGTCTTGCTGGTCAATATCAAATGTGACATAACCAGTATCGTTCTCTACCTCAACAAACTCAAATGTTTGCGTTGGAATATCCCATAGAACATACCCGTGACCATTCAATGTTTCGCCGTGGTTTTGTTGGATAAGAGAACTAGCATAAACAATGACAGGTTGGTTTTGTTTCTTGTTTTGTTCCTGCAATACTTGGTGTTTATGAATATCACCCAACATTACAATGTCTAGTCCGTCAAAACGACTTACCTCAACGTGTCTTGAACTGATTGTATAGTTTGTATCGGTCTTTGCACCGTAAACTGGTCCGTGATACAAACCAATGTTGGTCTTTCCTGTCATAGTTGACACATCTGGCCAATCTTCTGGGTCACCAATGATAGAAAACAGAGCAAATTGTGTATCTGCCATCTCATAGACACCACTTTCTGTTAGATAGAACAGATTTGGGTGGTCAATGTTCTTTACGATAGGGTAAAGACTATTCATTCTATGAGGATTAGACAAATTTAAGTCGTGGTTACCATCAATAACGATAGTTGGTGCGATTTGTGCTAACTTTTTGAGAAAATCTGAAGCAAGGTCAATCATTTCTGGTGACATATCCAACTTGGCGTGTAGAATATCACCAGCCACAACGATTACACCGTTGGTCAGGTCAAGTTTTCTTAGTTGTTTATAAAGGTTGTCAAATGTTTCTCTATATTCTCCGTGTCTTTGAAACAAACGAATGTGAATATCTGCTAAATGAACAACCTTTTCTAATTTATCAAAATTTACAGGCAATTTTTCCATAGACTATACCATTTGTAGTTTCGTTCCAACCATATCTGTAAAATTACTATTAATAGCATTATTAATATTGACCCAAGATTGTTCAAACCCCATCTCTCCTGCGTCTTTTTCGGTTGGAACTACTAATTTAACATTTACATTAACAGATTTCAAGTAATTTTCAATCTGTAATGCTTCTTTTTGTGCATCGTTATCTAACATCACATAAACCATTGGTGGTTTCTTTTCAACCAAGGTTTGTTTTAGCTTTTCAGACAATATTTTACCTAAGAGTGGAACACAATTTCTACGAACTGCAATTGCATCAAACATTCCCTCTACAAGAACCACAGGCATTTTCCAATTGATTAAGTTTTCAAAGATAATATTGTTTCTGGATGCAGGTGGGTTCTTGTATTTCATACCTTCGTCATAATATGTTCTGGTTACAAAATAATTGACCTGCATATTCTTGTCAAACGAAGGAATAACAATACGATTCTTGTATTTTCCGTCGTCACAATACCCAATCTGGTATCGGTAAATGTCCTCCATAGTGACCCCTCTGGACTTCAAGAACCGAACAGCGTTCATATACTCGTATGTCTTCTCCGTGACACGCCAGAGGGGTTTATACTCCCTTGGAAGGGTAATCTTGACCGTGTATTCCTCTGGGTTTTCTTGAGGGTTATAGGACGATTCTAGGTCGCCTAGGATAGACTTGATTTCCTTTTTAGAATACCCCAACTTGTAGAGTAATGAGGAGATTTTCTTTCCGCTCTCGTCACAAACCCAGCACTTCCAATACCCCGAACGCTTACCGAAGTTAATGGAAAGTTTTGGTTTGTGGTGATAGCAAAAAGGACAATGGAACAGACGCTCATCACTGGAGGTCTTCTTAGAGGTTCCAAGTATGTCTTCTAAAGAAAAAAGTATATTATCCATATATGGA
>Ga0070749_10001698_pt1 | contig 14880 bp, 8 predicted proteins | sample VirMetDEL_Nov_18_FD_75180 | JGI IMG/M metagenome (GOLD analysis project Ga0070749, IMG submission 75180) | Aqueous microbial communities from the Delaware River and Bay under freshwater to marine salinity gradient to study organic matter... | ecosystem: Environmental > Aquatic > Marine > Coastal...
CGAGACCACCAAACAGGGTCTGTTGTACTACACGTTCTGGAACTTTGCCATAATCAAACAGGCCATGAACAGGCTCAACGAGACACCCACTGACAAGAATTTCACTTACGTACATTCATTACCAGGTGACATCATCAGGATCAAATCGGTGTTCAATGATCAAGGTCTGTACTTGGATGAATATGCGGTGGAAGGACAGAAGATCTACAGCAATTACCAAACTCTGTTCTTGGAATACGTGCAGGACATGGATGAGGACAAGTTTCCGGTGTTCTTCGTGGAAGCACTGGTTGCCAAAGTGGCCTATGAAATCAACGAGGCCATCACTGGTATAGGCACCCTAAATGACAGGTTGCTGAATGACTTCAACATCAAATTGAGAGCGGCAAGGATAGCAGATGGACAAGAAAATCCACCAACCAACGTGATGCCAGCGGGCAGACTGATCGAGGCTCACTTGGGCAATGTTTCAAGTTCAAATTCACGTTATCTACGTCATGAAAGTTAATGGCCACAAGGAAATTCACACAAAACAACTTTACACAGGGTCAGGTTGGACCATTCCTAGCAGGTAGGGGAGAAACACCCATCTACAAGGCAGGTTTAGAGACCTGTGAAAATTTTTTATGTTTACCACAAGGTGGTCTAACCAAACGTAAAGGTTTCAAATTTATTTCAGCACATCCAGATGATGCCACCACACCGGATGGTTCAACAACTTTGAACACCATAGGGTTCCATCCAAAATCAAGGATGTTGCCTTTCAAATTTTCAGATGGACAGGAATACGTGGCCTTGATAGAACCGCAGGACACCACAATATCCAGCAACGCTAGGATACACATATTTTACAACGACGTCAGGATCGTCAAACTCACAAACGGCACGGACGGCAACGTGATACCCATAGACACCGACAACATAGACGAGATCAGGTTCACACAGAGTTTTGACTACATGATCATGGTGCATGCGGACATGCGACCCATAGAATTAGTGAGGGGTGCTACCAACACGGACTGGACCTGCACTTATCTAGATTTTGATCACTTGCCGCAGACCAACTTCAATTTTGGTACCACGCTGACACCGGCCAGTGATTCGGGCAACAACGTGAACTTCACGCTGTCGGGTGGCTCATACGCATGGATTGATGCCGCGTGGCCAGATGGACACGTGGGCATGCACATAGACATTAATGGAGGAATGGCAGAGATCAAATCAATTAGCAGTTCAACGGTGGCAGTGTGTGACATCACATACGATCTTGTGGACAACGAGGCCGCTCAAGGACACGAATGGCAGATAGATGCTTTCAGCAATTTGTCAAGCACACTGGGTGGAGGATGGCCCAGATCAGTGTCATTCCATCAAAACAGATTGATATTTGGTGGTAGCAGGGACAAACCACAGACCATATTTGGATCACAGACCGGAGATTTTTTCAATTTTGACAATTACAGCAGAGTGGTTTCCAGTACTGGAAATGTCACTGGAGAGATCACTGACGTATCTGGTTTGCAATTTACCATAGCATCAGACGAATTGAACATCATAAGACATTTGGTATCACAACAATCTCTTTTCATATTCACATCAGATGGTGAGTTTGACATGAGTGGTGAGCCCGTGACTCCCAGCAATATATTAATCCGACAACAAACACGTTATGGTATAGGTGCAGATCGTACACGACCAGTGGTGGTTGACAATGAGGTATTGTTTCCACAAAGGGGTGGCAAAGTGGTCAGGGCATTCGTATACAACTTCAACACAGATGCTTATTCGGCCAAGAACTACAACTTGGTACATCATGACATGCTGTCCGGTTGCAACAATCTTGCTTTCGTAAAAAATTATGATGACACCAACAACAACTTTGTGTTTGCGTTGAACGATGATGGCACCATGGCAGTGCTGGGTGTCAACACAGAATACACCGTTGTGGGTTGGACAAAATGGACCACGAATGGATTTTTTAAAGATCTTTGTGTGGTAGATGACAGTTTATATGCACTGACACAAAGATACAGCAGTGATGGATCAACATTGAACACCAAATTATTTTTAGAAAAACTGACCGAGGATGATGTTTGGCTGGACAGTTATCATTCAACCAGTGCCACGGGACAGAGTTTCACAGGTGCACAGGGATTGGAAGGCAAAACAGTACAGGTCATAGCAGATGGCCAAGTACACCCTGACGTCACAGTCACGGCCGCGGGCAATTTCACATTGACTAGGACCAGTTCAAACACGGCCATAGGACATGCCTACACGTCAACTGCCAAGACATTGCCTGTACAGGTAGCATCGGCAAACCTGACCACGTTGGGAGAGCGTGTAAGGAAAGTTCAATGCGAATTACAATTCAACAATAGCAAATATCTCAAAGTGGACAACTTCATAATACCATTCAAAGAAATTGGCAACAATCTTTTGAACGTACCAGTACAAGCATACACAGGAATGAAACGTGTGCGTTTATCGGGTTGGAGCAGGACACCGCAGGTCACAATGATCAATGACACTGGACTTCCGGTAACTCTGTTGTCCTTGACCACGGAGGTGAAATTTGGTCTCGGCAAAATCCAAGAAGCAGGATAATTTTTTAACACATCCATTAAACAAAAAACATTTTGAGTATGTGATCAATCACATGCGTTGGTGGGATGAAATGGAGATAATGTTACAGGGTTACACTAAAAAAAAGATGTTGGAAATGTTTGACAACTTGCATGGAGTCAGTGCCACATACAAAAATATTCCTTTGTTGTGTGCGGGCTATCAAACTTTTCCCAACATTTATTGGTATTGGTTTTTGGCCACTCCCATGGTAACTGAACATTTTGTTGATATAACTCGACAGGCACGAAATATGATAGAAAAAAACGAACAACAAACACCCAAAGCCAGACACATTGTACAGGTATGGAACAAGCATCAGCATAGCGTAAAATGGCTAAATATTTTAAATTTTAAACCGTTTTCCAGTTTTCAAGTGGGAAATGAACAAATTTTATTAGTCGAGAGGAAACGAAACTAACCATGTGTGCACCAGCAAAAGATATAGCCAAAACAGCATTGATAGGAGCGGCAGTTTATGCCACTGGTGGAGCCGCATTGAGTTCAGTGTTGGCCACTTCAGGTGGTTCAATGGCCGCGGCCGCAACAACAACCGCTACAACAACATCTACACTACAAACATTATACAACGCGGCTAGGATTGGATTACCGATAATCAGTGCCGCTGGTAACATATATCAAGGTTACTTACAATCACAGATATTAAAACAGAAAGCCAACTTCGTCAACTACGAAATTGCCACAGAAGCAGAAGCATTTGCCTTGAGGAAATGGAAGAAAAAAAGAGAGATGAGACAAGCATTGGACAAACAAAGAGCATTGTACGGATTGACCGGGGCCACTATCGAAGGATCACCAACTGATGTATTGGAAGGTACTGCGGCTGATTTCGCGGAAAACATTTATGTGGATGCTTTCAACACTAGTCAAAAAATTATTGGTAAAAAACAACAACAACAAATATTGGAACAAGAATCACAATATGCCGTATTGGGTGGTTTTGTAAATGCCGCAACAGTATTGGGCACAAGAGGATTCATGGATCGTGGACCAAAAACAACAACTACTAATACAGGCAGAGACAGCCTGTTGACAAAATTAGGTGGTATTAGAACAGCAACAGAAGGATCATCATAATGGCCAAAGCAATTAATATTCCAAAATATTCAGGTGGTAATTTAACAGCACAATCTACCTACAGGGCTCCAACACCAGGCACGGGTGCCACAAAAATTGTTTCCGGTTTGACCAAGATAGCCACGGAATTGGACACACAAATGGCCAGTGAAGCCGCATTTGCAAAAGGTGTGGAACAACAACAGAAAGCACTGGAACAAGGTGAAAATTATGTGGGACCAACCAACGCATTCAGTGTGACAGCACAGGCTTACCAGAAAGGTGCCAACACAGCATTCATCACATCAAAAAGCCTAGAGTTGGAAGATGAACTCACAAAGTTAGGGGAGAAATACAGCCTAGATCCGGATAAATTTACACAGGCATCAGAAGAATACAAAAGCAACTGGATGAAGACACTGCCAAGCAATCTTCAACCACAATTGAGTTTGGGATTTGACAAGGCAAGAAACAATTTATTGTTACAAGTATCAGCAAATCAAAGACAGGATCAATTTGAACAAAATTTAGATGTGGTAAAAAAAGGTGCTGATGATTCAGTGAGAAAATTAGCATTAAGTTTACAAAATCAAGGATACACAGATTCATTGATGGAATATTTTGGAGACATAGAAGCCAAGTACGAAGCCATCAAAACTCAATTCAATTTGAGCACAGCCGACATGCGTAAGATCAAAGCGGGCCATAGATCCGACATAGTGAACGCATTTGTGTTGGCCGATTTCAACAAAGTCAAAAATGATCCGGAAGCCACAGCCCAACTCAAGAAACAGATTGTGGAAGGCACATATACCATGGACGGCAATCCATTGGGTGGTGAGGACGAAGGCTATGATTTTTCTGAAGTGATACCGGGTGGGGACAGGATGTCATTGACAGAGATAGAAGTGTATTCAAACACCATAGACACATTGATTGAAAAACAACGTAAGGGATTGGTAGAGGTACGAGAGCAATTGAAATTTACCACTGAACAGTCAGCGGACAGGATATCAAAAGCAGAAGTTGGATTTGGATTTGAGGATGGTCAATTGAAAGTCAACATACCACCATTTCCTTTTGAAGAATATGTGTCCGCGGGTTACACAGATCAAGAAATAAGAGCGGCACAAATAGATTATCAACAAAAAATATCAATTGGTACTGCAAGAGCAACTGCTATTACCACACCTATAGCACAGATAGATTTCTTAAAGAGCAAGATCAACGAAAAAATCAAAACACTGGATTCCAGCAATTATGCAGAAGCCAAACAAATAGAAACATTGGAATTACAATTAGAAGCCATAGACGAAGAGAAAAAAGCAAAAATCGAAGCATTCAAACCTGAAAACAATGTCACTGATTATTTCATCAACAGGCTGGGTTACAACATAGATTTGAGCACGTCAGAAGGCACAAATCAAATGCAAAAAATTGTTTCAGAAAACACAGGTGTTCCACCAGGAGGTTTGAGAGTGAGCAGGATACAGGCAGACGTAGAATTAGATGCCATACAACAAAGTATCCAACAGGATTACAGCGCATTCCAAAACACTGCAATCAATATGAGAAGCAGGCAAGGCAAAGCGGCCAGCAGTTATATCAATGAAGCATTGAGAGGACAAAAAGACACAAATGGTTATGCCATATTGACCGCTGTTGAAATGGCCACAAGCAGTGAGAATACCAGAGATTCCAAAATATTATTTGATGCTATCAAGAATGCGGATCAATACAAATCCGCGGCAACATCTAGAGCAGATATTTCTCAAACAGATGTCAATGATGCGATCAAGGCAGTGATAGATCAAAATCTTCTCGATGGTATAGATCAAACCACGGGTTTTGGTAAATCAACCATTGATGTGGTCAAAAAGATCATGTATCAAAGTTTGGGCACAGGAGCCACTGTTGATGAAGCCAAAAGAAAAGCAGAAAGTTTCATAGAAGCAAATTATGTAAAAATTAATCATGATGTTGGTGATGGTATCACATGGATGAGCAAGAACATGGCAGGTGGTACTTACATGGATGCGAGAAATAACAGTTTTTCAAGACAGACGGAAATAACAAAATTGATCAATGACGTCAAACAGAATCCGCACAGATACGGTATCACACTGGCAGATGGTCAAACATATGATGAATTGGATGATATGATAGACAACATGAAAGTGGTACAGGAAAATGGACAATTGATATTTAAATCTGATGACAGGGTGGTCACAACTGCTATCAACCAAAAACTACCAAGCAGTGAGCGTGATAATTTTTATGCAACATTCTTTATTACACCAGACAAGGACATGGTGATCAGCGAGGACAAGGAATTCACATGGAACTACGAACACAAAAATGCAAATTGGTACAAACAATGGCAGAACACCAATGATGGTAAAACCACACGTATGGTTAACACAAGATTGGGTCCAAAAGAATTTGAGTTTGATGACACGCTTGATGATTGGGGACAAAAATTTGCCGAGGAAACACAAAAACAATTGTTTGACAAAATTGTGTTGGGTGATGCAGTTCCTGGTTATGACATGCAACAGGTGTATGAAGATTCAATGAGTCGTAATTTATTTCCACAGAACACAATGGAAAAACAGATAGCGGATGGTATCAGTCTCGCATTGACCAATCAAAACAATATCGACGATGCTATGTTGTTATGGTTGGGTGCAAAATCATCATACCTATCCAGATTGAAAAACAAGGAAACCAGAGATTACGTGAAAAAATACTGGAAACAAAATTTTGATTCGATACAGAATTTAACAACCAACAATGACATGCCTGTACAGATGAGTGTGTTACAAGCATTGACGACCATAGTGAGAGAAGCACCACAATTTACACCAGCGATATCGGGTGAAGGTGGATTTGAAGGAGGAGCATAATGGTTCTCACAGCACCGAGACCAATTAGAGCAGATACCCCAGGTGAAGCGATACCTACACCCAAAGGATTCTTTGACAATTTCACACTGGGTGTAAAATCAGGTTGGCAAGAAACTACACTCAATCTTTTAAGGGATCAATCAATATTACAGAACGCACAATATCAAAAAAATGCGGGCATACCACAAACAGAATGGAATGAAGCAAATCCTTTGTATGTGGAAGGTCTGGAATGGTTCGAAGGATTGAATTATGAAATGGTCAGGAGGGCTCACGAAACATTGGAGTTGTCCAAACAGATGCAGACCGCAAAAGACAACAGCACAGGATTTGACTATGCTGGACAATTTGTGGGTATGCTGGGATCAGCATTCTTGGATCCGATCAATTACATACCATTGCCGATCGCTAGATTTGGAAAATCATTATTGACCAAAGCAACCATGGTGGGTGGAGTGAATGCTGGTATAGAAGCCAGTTTGTTTCCAGTGATGAAGGATGCTTACAGGACCAGAGGCAGAGAATTTGGTTTTGAGGAAGCGGCAGTGAATGCCATGTTTGCCTTTGGTGCGGGTGCCACTTTGTATGGTGGATTTGCTGGATTGGCAAAAGGTATGAGGGCAATGAATCTTGGACCTGCTCCCAAAACAATAGCAGACAATCTGATCACACAGAGACGTAATCAACATCCAGAATACGACATCGAACAAACGATCGGTGATCTATTGAATAAAAATATCGTCACATTACGTAACAATGGATTCGACAACATACGTGATTTCAAATTCAATGCCAAAAGCATAGAAAATTTTTATGTGGACACATCAGGAAAGATATTCAGGAACCTAGATGACGGTGCCAACATAACAACAACCAAAGATTTTATTGAAGTGGTCACTGACACAACAGGCACTATCATATTGCGTGGGCCTAGCAAAGCATTGACAAAAATATTACCAACGATCAGTCGTAACAGTAGCAGTGATGTGAAGTTTAGGATTGAGGATACTGATGCACAGAGGACGTTGGAAGCCAACAGGGAGCAGATCAATGAATTTGCCAACCAAGAGGCCAAAGCATTGAACAAGACCACAATCACTAGTTCTGAAAAAGTGTTTAATAAATTGTTCAACATAGACAACACAAAAAGTTTGACCACACTGGATGATCTTGATGATCTGTTTGTGATCAAGGGCACTGAATACGAGATAGAACCAGATGCCGTGAGAGGTATAAATTTTGATGAAAACATTGGACGTATCATAAGAAATCAAAACGGAAAAAGAACAGTGATAACAGATCAAACTGAAAGAAAAGCAGTGATCGAATCGTTGAGGAAACAATTGACAGACGAGGGATTGAATCCAGGAACAGACACTGTCAGAACCAATCAAATAGAATCATATGAAACAAAAGTTGATAATAATTTACAACCAAACCGAGAAGCAGACACACAACAAACAATGAGGGTGGTCAGCAGGATCGATGAAACCAATGAAGTGGATGCCGGCAGGACACCAGAAGAGTTGGAAAGTGTGAAGACAGCAACAGCGACTAGATCAGAGGCAATAGAAACATTTACACAAACATACACCGCAGATCAATTGAGAACTTACGGATTGGAAATTAGGAATAACGATCTAGTTGATGTGGGAGATATAGATGAAATATATACCCGAGCCATAACCGAAGGTGGTTATGGAAGGTCTCGTGAAGAAATATTGGCCGCTAAAGCAAGACTTAAAATTTTATTTGACAGACTAAAAAACAAGGAAACAATTGAGACAGCAACCAAAGATTATAACATTTGTAGGAGAACATAATGTCAGCAGATAATTGTTGGAAAATATTTCAGAACAAACTAGACCAGTTGCCAGATGTAATAGACGACAACTACCGTGCCAGACTGGAATCAGACTTCAATAGGTTACAACAGGATCTTGCTAGACAAAATCGTCAGATGGAAGATATCAATCCTGATAGTGGTAAAACGTATCTTGATGAATTTCTAGAAACTATCAATACAGAACCAAATAAAAAATTATTAGATGATATAAAATCAGAATTGGTTGGATTTAAAAATATAGATGAATTTCAACGTCAATTAAAAGACACATATGATAATTTAATGGTTATCTATAAGGGTGATAAAAAATTTGGTAACAAAAAAAGATTATATGAAGAAGCATTTATATCACAGATTTACAACACCAATTTCACATACAACACCAATCCGTTGGAACTGTTGATACGGAATCAATCGCAAGTACTTGCGGCAAATTTTCAAAGACAGGCTTTGGACATATTGGGTGAAACCAATGACAGGGCATTGTTTGACGGATGGTTTGGAGACAAGACCAATCAAAAAAATTTCATGCGAGAATACAATAATATCATTAACAATCCTTCTGCAAAAGTATTGAATAATGTAAGTGGTGATAAAATTGCTAGAGATCTTGCAAAAGCGTTTGTGGACAACGTTGTGATATCTGCTGAAGTAAAAATGAAAAAATTCACCAAAAAGGTAGAAGCATTAACCAGAAACAGGATCAAGGTTAGATTTAGAAAAGAAAAATTACCTAAAAATGCCGATGAATTTGTGGAAGATCTAGCACCTAGATTGGATGAAAAAATACACGGAGACATAGATTTAAGAAAACAATTGGCACGAGATATCTACAACCAAATACAGGAGGGAGCAAATTGGAGAGAGATTGATAATCTTGTAAAAAATTATAATAAGACAGATCAAACTCGTGGTAAACCATTGACATACAAATCAGGTGATGACATGTTTGAGATGTCACAGAAATATTCACCGGATCAAAATCCCTTGACCATGATGTTGAATACCATCACCGAAAATGGCAGATTGTTGGCATTGACAGAAAAATTTGGTGCAAACTATCAAGATATAATAAAAAAAATACAAACAAATGCAGGTCGTGAAATTCCAGGTAGAAAAACAGACGGTTTTAAAAGTGCAATAAATTTTTTACAAGAATCAATACAACCAGAGATCAAAGAACAATTTGGTACCACAGCAAGAGTATTGACCAGTTTAAGATCAGTACAGGCCGGAGCAAGATTGGGTAGTGCCGTCATAACCAGTTTGATGGATCTTCCTGTGGTAGCATGGGCAGGCAGGAACATATTCAAATTGCCCGCGGGAGAACTTATCAGTGCCATATTTCGAGTGCCTGTTTATAGAAGTTTGAACAAGACCAACGTTAGGAATTACCAATTAATGACACATGATTTTGCACAGGCATGGATGGCCAACAGTGGTGAAAGATTTGGCTTGATCGACATGGGAGGTCCCATGAGTAAATTTGAAAGAGGAACTGCCAATTGGACACAGTTTATATTCAAAGTTTCAGGTTTGAACTGGTGGACTGAAAGTTTACAGAAATCAGTGGGCACTGTGTATCAAAAATATCTTGGTAGAATGATCAAAGAAGGCACAGCATGGGATACCCTTGACATACAATTTAGGGGACAAATGGAAAAATTTGGTGTGGGCAAAACACAATGGGAAAAATTATTAAAAACCCAAAACATCATTGACAGTGATGGTGGATTAAATCTGTATGCTATAAAAGACGATCTATCAACAGCCAAAGGTTTGCAAAGTAAGATGATCAGTGTGATCAGAGATGCTGTGGATACCATGGTGATCAAACCGTCAGAATTTGACAAAGCCGCGGGCAGATTTTTCAAAGCAGATGACGGTTCAATGGCCAGCCAATTTGTTAAATTAGTAACACAATTTAAAACACACCCGATCACGTACACAAGGAAAGTGCTGTGGAGAAGAATTGCAAGGAAACAGGCAGTGAGGGACAACAACGGTCAGTTGATTGACGCACTGGACAAAATTAATAACATATGGCCACTGGTAACATTGGCAGGTAGCATGTTGACCATGGGTGTGGTTGTGGCATAGTTGAAAGAAGTCACAGCAGGTAAATCACCATTGACAGATCCAGGTGAATTGTTATACAGATCAATACAGCAATCAGGTGTGGCTGGTTTGATAAGTGATTTTTATATGACAGTGGCAGAACCCATGATTAAACAATTATCTTCAGACAAAAAAGTACGAACCAAAACCAGCAGTGAAATTGCGAGAGAGTATTTGGGACCTGTTTTAGGAGATGCCGCAAAAATTCTTTCAAATATAAGCGGAGTTAAAGCAGGTGCTGTGAGATTTGCCAAGGACATGGATGACGGTGAATTCATAAAAAAAGAAATGACCAAATTTACAAAACACATGTTGGGATATTTCGGATTGCAATCATTGTGGCAGACCAAGGCTCTTTATCGTGCGTTGATCACGGAATATATGACTGAAATTTTGGATTACAAGACCTATGTGCGACAACAGAAACAACTCAAGAGAGATGCCAGAGAGCAAAGATATGGAGGACAAGTTAACATTATTGATCTATTCAAATAAATAATAAGGAAAACAAACTATGACTACATCAACCACAACACCCAGATTAAATTACATAGCCGATGGTTCAACGACCGCATTCACATTCAATTTTGAGATAGCGGACAGTTCCAGCATCGCAGTATATGTTGGTAGCACATTAAAAACACTGACCGTTGATTACACGGTGGCCTTTGATTCAGGCACTTCAGGAACAGGGACCGTCAATTTCGTGGTTGCACCCTCATCGGGCAACGTCACGTTGATCAGGGACACCAACCTTGCAAGAAGCATAGATTTCCAAGAAGGTGGTGCATTTTTGGCCGCGACAGTGAACGCGGAATTTGACAAATTGACACAGGCTGTCATAGACAGCACGGACAAGATTGAAAAGAGAGCCATACGATTAGCAGAACCCACAACAGAAACACCAACACTGACCATACCAGATGCGGCCACGAGAGCAAGCAAAATATTAACTTTTGATGGATCGGGAGATCTACAAATCACAGATTCAATCGCGGCAACAGTCACTGGCAATGTCACAGGAGACTTAACAGGAAACGTAACAGGAAACGTAACAGGCAATGTAACAGGTAATGTAACTGGTGACTTAACTGGTGATGTAACAGGTAACGTAACTGGTGATTTAACTGGTGATGTAACAGGTAATGTAACTGGTAACGTAACAGGCAATTTAACTGGAAACGTAACAGGTAATGTAACTGGAGATCTAACAGGCAACGTAACAGGTAACGTAACTGGCAATTTAACTGGTAACATGACATCATCGGGTGCTAGTACTTTTGGCACATTGATCTCAACAGAAGGTGTCAGCAGTCTAATCAGAATAAATGGCACTGACAACAGTGAACTAAACTTGCAATCTAGTTATATTAATATTGAAGGTAATGCAGGCACACAGATTGATCTAAATCACAACGGTAATATACCAACTATCGATTTTACATCAGCACTGGCTGTTACAGGCTCAATCACACACGGTCCCATAGCAACTGGATTTATAAGCAATTTAAACACTGGATTTTTATTCAATAAAGATGTTGTTTTAGGTAATTGGAATTCGGTTACTTCCGCAATTGAAAACAAAAACGATCTAACTTTAAATGCATTACACACAGATGGCATCACAATAGATGACAACGACATCATTACCACAAGAAGCAATGACAATTTAAATTTGACCACGGCAGGCACGGGCAAAATCAATCTCAATGGTTTGCTGTTTCCATCAGCGGATGGCACGGCCAATCAAGTGTTAAAAACCGATGGTGCTGGCAATCTTTCATTCACTGACGTTACAACAGACCCCATAACATTCGTTGGTGATGATTCTACAGGCACATCTGTTAACCTTAATGAAACATTTAAATTTGCAGGGGCAGGTGGAGTTACCACAGCAGTATCAGGAGATACGTTAACAATCACTGGTCCAACAGGCACACTGTCTAACGTGGTAGAAGACACAACACCTGAATTGGGTGGTAATTTAGATGTCAATGGCAATTCAATTGTATCAACCAGTGCTGGCAATATCACAATCACTCCAGACACAACAGGTTCGATCGTGCTGGATGGTGTCAATTGGCCACAAGCGGATGGCACAACAGGGCAACTTTTGACCACAAATGGATCAGGACAGTTGAGTTGGGTTTCACCTTCCGGTGTCGGCATAGACAACGTGGTGGACGATCTAACACCTCAATTGGGTGGAGATCTAGATGTGAATGGTCAAACAATCACATCAGTGTCAAATGGAAATATCGTGTTAGATCCAAACGGCACAGGATCAGTTCGGTTGGATGGTTTGGTAATCACTGATTACACAATAAGACCTTTCCTCACTGGACAAGATATTCATATCAATAAAAATCTTTCAGGTGCTGATATAAGTTTACAATTGACCAACACGGAATTAAAGGTCAATGACACATCGGGATCGGGTTCAGTCAACATCCGATCAAGCAACGCAACCGGTGAGAGAGGAATGTTTGGATCATCGGGAGCATTATATGTCAAAAACGATTCAACCAATCAGAACATACACATTTTACCAAACGGTACAGGCAAGATCCAGTTGGACAACAATTATTGGCCCAACGCAGACGGTTCCGCTGGTGAGTTCTTAAAAACCGACGGGGCAGGCAATCTGTCGTTCAGTGCTGATACTGTGATCTCGGACACTTCACCCCAGTTGGGTGGAAACCTTGATCTCAATTCAAATGACATCACGGGCACGGGTTCAATTTCAATCACGGGTGATATCTCAACAGATGCCATCAGTTTGTCGGACAACACCATAAAGACCACGAGAAGCAATGACAATCTACACATAGAGACCGCGGGCACGGGAAGGATATTCATCGGAGATTCGTTGGCAGGTGATCCGGGTGCATGGAGCACAGCGGGAAGCAACTCGGGCAGTCAATTCCACTACAGGAATGCCGCATACGATCCAACCAGTTCAGATTATCCCAACTCAAGAACAGCATCATACACACTGTCGGGTGGTAGTTCAAGCAATTTCTCTAGGATCAGGATGATGGATGCCATCGACGTGGAGATGGATGGACAAAATTTAACATCAACTTCGAATGGTACAGGTATCCAGATCGGACACTTGATATCAGTGAAGAACTCAACGGCCTCGACAGCACAGGTCAACAAGATACAGGCCAACACAGGGGGAGCATTCTTCCTGGGCTCGGGAGGACAGGGCACGTTGGATGTGGAGGACATGATAGGCTACAGATCCATCCACCAATTGAGTGCCGCAACGGGAGACACCATAGACATCGACAGCGCATATGGTTTCTATGCCACTCCAACACTTTACGCGGGCAACAATGCCACAACCACATTCACAAACGAGTATTTCTTCTACGGTAGCACAGGCACACTACGGGCAACCAACACATACGGTTTCTACATGGAAGACGACGCAATAGCCAACAGGATAGGTGGTATCAACTTCCAGTCAGACCAGATACAGGCCGCTGACACCAACGACGATCTCAAAATAGCAGAAAATGGAACGGGTGAAGTGGATCTTGTGGTAACATCACAAAGCACCATAGGTGCCAATGGTGGTGCCAGTGCGCTGACTGCCAACCCAGTGGGCTACATACAGGTCAAGGTCAACGGCACACAGTACATCATGCCGTACTACAACAGATAATCAGGAATCGGTCCAAACTTCACGCATACAGGTCAAGCAACGATGCCTCATCCTCCTGCGGCTGGGCACATAGATATGCACGCATGGTTGGGCACATTGATCCCGCACAGTGATGCGCTGGCCTGCAGGTTGATCACACTGGGAGCGATCGGGTGTGTTCAAACGAAAATCGCAATGATGCTGATCCGGGGTGCATTGCGGACCCGATGGCACACGTCGCTTGCGGGTGCAACTGAAATGGCCCATGTGGCTGATGCGTTGATGGAAATCTTTCATATGAGTGGAACGGAAGTGATATGGCAATAACAACAGATAGTTGAAACTCCCGTTCCATGACTATTTATTCGTTGAGGTATCAAAGGGTGCTGAAATTGGAACGATCCCGCTCAAGCGATCACTCTCTGCCTGGGGCAACCAACGTATCCAGCCATGTGATCGACAACGCAGGCTGGCCCAGTGAGGACCTGATCGCGATCGCTGTTGATATATGGAGCATGAACTGGAACAAAAACGAGTGGCCATGCCATCACGCGTGATACGTGAATACTTGTTCCGCTTCCTGCGTAGTCGTGCCTGTCGTTTGCGCATGCGAGCAGTACGACGTTGTTCCCGTTTTTCATCCGCTATGGTGATAG
>Ga0070749_10001699_pt1 | contig 14880 bp, 10 predicted proteins | sample VirMetDEL_Nov_18_FD_75180 | JGI IMG/M metagenome (GOLD analysis project Ga0070749, IMG submission 75180) | Aqueous microbial communities from the Delaware River and Bay under freshwater to marine salinity gradient to study organic matter... | ecosystem: Environmental > Aquatic > Marine >...
AGCTAAATTAGCAGCATATGGATTATCTGAATCTTTGAATCCGGGGTTTAGGATATTGTCTAAGTAAGATTCAGCACTACCTCCTTCAGGATTGTAAGCTGTAAAGGGAACTAAACACACTAAAGGATCTGATGAGTTTTGGAAAAAATGAGTAAACATTTTCCCATCGAGAGCAATATTAAGTAGTGGTTTAGAATTTTTTATAGCATTATCGTTAGCTGTATTAGAATGGTTTAAAGGTAATACTACTTTATTAATGTGATCTAAAACAGTCCATAACGGAACATAAAATTGTGCTGGTTTGTTTTCTTCTTTAAAATTAATACAAACTGTGCTATTATTCTTTTTAAAAGCATTTATACCATTTATTTTTTGCCAATCTTGTTTAGAACATAAACGATTTTGAACTAATAAATAGTTGTGGATAGTAGATTTATTTTGATTTTCTAATGTAGTTTGATTAGGAAGTTCACTAGTGTTAACATTTTTGTTAGCATTATCTGCTGCACTTGGAGGTAACCATCCTTCAACTTTTTCTTGTTGTTTTTCAGTAGGTTTAGTTTCAAAACTAGTAACTTTAGGACCTGTAAAATTTAGTTTTAAAGAATCAATTAATCCTCCTACTGAAAGGGCAGATATTGTAATATCATACGTTCCATCAGCATTAAAATTCCAGCTAAAGTTAGTTACTTTTACTAAACCTCCATCATAATTTCCTGTAGAAAGCCTACGTTGAGCTTTAAGTTTAGCTAAAATATCATCTACATCACCTAATTTATCGTTAGGGGTTCCTGCTAAATTGGCTAATAAGTCTCCTGTATCAAAATCATCATTAAATAATGCATTAAAGGCAGGAGTAAAAAATTCAGGACTTGAAATAAATTCAGATGAATTATCAGAAGTATCAAAATATGAGGTGTGCCCCCACTCAACTAACAAAAAATACCCTAACCTTAAATATAAAGCATCAATTATATTAAACTGATCTTTATTTTGGGCTTTTAGTTTTATATCATATTGGCGGATTGCACCTCTATTTTTATGGGTTACTTTTAAACTATCAATGCCCGGGGGTGGAGTATAACCATACTCAGAAGTACCTAGTCCATAAGAAAATTTGGAAGCTTCAAAGATATTATTTCTAGCTTCTTGAGAATTTACAACACCTCCATCAGACAATTGGAGCCCATTTGAGGTGTTAGCTATACCACCAAATAAAACAAAAGATTGAGCTAATGCTTTGCCTGAAAGTCCTTGGATTCCTAATTCTTCAGCTTTTGTACCTGCTACATCTACTGAGGAAGCAATACGAGCCCAAGCCCCCCTGTTATTCATATATTGAATTTGCTCAGGAGTTTTATAAGAAGCCCCGTATACTTTTTGTCTTTCTTGTATTTGCTTCTCTACCCAATCTTCAAATGGTGCACCTACAATACCCATTATACATTTATTTTATTATAACTATTTAAAATATTGGATATATTAATGGGAATTCTAATTTGCACGCCACTTGGTATAGTTAGAGTTCCATACGTTATAGAAGGATTAGCTATCGCTATAACCCACCATAATGATTTATCCTTATAATATTGATTTGCTAACAAGTCATACCTATCCCCAACTTGTGTAATAACATAAATGTCACTAACAGATAAAGGAATTTCAGGGTATTTTACATTTTTATAGAACTGTACCTCTTCTTTAATATTAGAATTATTTTCTACTTTTATATTTTTATAACGTTTCATTTTATGGTGTTATCAATCCTGGTGGAGGGGTGTTATTAGGGATAGGAGCAGGAGGTACAGGAGTTAAAGGTTCTGGGGCAGGAGCAGGAGCATACCCTTTAGCATCGGCTCCTAAAGAAATAAATTTAGGGTATGGGTTATCAGGATTTGTTGCAGTACTTGGTAAGAAATTATGAATTGGTTTAAAATTACAACTTACCTCTATTAATCTAGGTAATTCAGCTGCTGTATTATCTATGTTACCATCATCCTTTCTTGCTATTTCCCACGTAGAATCTTCTGGGAATTGGAATTCCATAGATTCTAGAATTCCAGGCACATTGTTTAAATAATCTCCTATGGTAACTTCTACTATATATCCTCTCATAAATCCTCCAGGAGAATAATCGGGAGCCATTACGGAAGCAAGATAATTTAATTTTTTGTATGCAGGAAATAATTCGGCTTTTGAATGTATATAAACTTTAAACCCAATACTTATACTTCTATCATATCCCTCATATCTATAGAAGTTTTCTCCACGTCCCATATATTTAAATGAATTCCATTGTGATTGGTGGGAATCATTAAATTGGGTTAAGTAGGCTCTAAAGTGAACATAAGTTTTTTCTTCAGGATTATCATTGTCCATCACAGCAAAGTGGAACTTGATTATATCATCATATCCTTGTCCTGTTTTAGCCTCAGTACTTTTGTAAATAGAAAAGAAATTAACTAAGTCAGTGCCGTGAGTTGGAGTATCATCATAAGTTTGTCTATTAAAATTAACTCCCCCATTACCAGGTTGTCCTGTACCAAATGTTTTGTCTCTGTTAAATTGAGAATAATCAGTTAATCTTCCTAAAATACGTTGTTTAACTGCTGGTGATGCTGTAGATTCATCGTTTAATGTAACTAAAAAGTTACCAATTGAAGCTAAACCAGTTCCTGTAAGGTTAGTAAGACTAACTTGGTTATCTAATTGATTGTAGGTTAAAGCTACAATTTGCTTTTTGAGTTCTTTTTGAGCTAAATTATTAACCCATTCTTCAGTATATGAAGTACGTCTAATTTTAGTATTACCTATACCTAATGCTGAACCTGGTCCTCCTAGATATTGAAGGAGGACTCCTTCATTGGTGTTATTAATTTGAATTTCAGTGAATAAAGGATTAGTTTCTCCATTAAGTTTAGCCTTTTTAAGAGCTGTTAATCTATTTAAACCACCACTATTTCCACTAAATTCATTTCGTTGAACGTATTCATACTTATTAGTATCATCTATATCCGGAACTAATCCAGGTTGAATAAAGTGGATACCTTGGTTAGCTCCTACAGCTATTTGGGCTGCTGTGTTAGTTGGAAGATATGCTCTTTTAGGAGCATTAGCTACAGTTTTAACTCCAGTTAAACTTAAAGCATTCTGTTTAGTTACAAAAATTAAACCTCCAGTTCCGTCAAGCGCCCATTTTCCTATACGCTCAACATCTGTTAATAAATCGTTGACAAGCCCAGTCCTGCCTAGAGCGTCCCTTCCTATATGGTTAGTAGGATTAGGGTCGTCATAGGCAGGAATAGGTGTCTGTATGTAAGGTTGCTTGCCAGAACCATAGGATAAATCCCTAAGATTTGTCTGTAAGTCTATAATTCCGGGCATTCAACACAAAATTAAGCTGGTGGGTTATCCAAGTATCTAGTTGGAGTAGCTCCGTTGTCTCTATCTAGGGTAGAGCCTTCAAGAGTGACTACACCTTCATTTGAGGGTGCAGCGTTAGTTTGAGCTGGGGTTTGCCCACCTAAGCTTAATGCACTTTGAGCTGCTGAATCTAATAATGCCATGTTAATTAAATTTTAAAGGTTAAAAAAATCGATTTATTATAAATATTATAACTTTTTAAAATTATTGAACTCTAAAAGAATTTCTTCCTAATGTTTCACCTACCTTATTACCATCCAATTCTACAACTACAGGGCGATTTACAATAGTAGCCATTTGTTGAACAAATCCTGCCATAATTTCTTTTAGTTCTCTAACTTCTTGTTTAAGAGCTTCATTGTCAGAACCTCCAGTACTACCATCACCACCTAATTTAGTACCTCCTATAACTAAGTCATCCTTATTAAATTTAATTGGGGGTTGTCCTGGGCGGATAATAAAGTCGTCTACATTTAGTGCTCCTTGTAGTTGATTAAATAGTTCTGGGTTTGAGCCTTTAGCTCCCATTTGTCCTGCTACTATACCATCTACAATAGCCTTTTTAATAGCTTCTTGTTCATCACCTAAAATACCACCCTCCATTATATCCTCCATGTTTATTCCTAAACTTTCTATTAAAGAGGCTAATTCTTGGTTTGTAGCTAAATCTTCTTTTTTAATATCGGCAATTTGTTTAATGATATCAGTACCCTGAATCATTTGTAAGGCTTCAGCTTGTTTTTGGGCAACTTCTGCATCGGCTTCTTTTATAGCTAAAGTCATTACCTCTTTTAACTGCTCACCAATTCCACCCATCGCTTGTTCTAAAGCAGCTGCGGAACTAAGTTCAAAATCGGTGCCGGTTTCTTCAAGTTGTCTAGCGTAAAGCTTCATAGCTTCATCTATCTGTTCTTGGGAAGCTCCTGCTTTTTCATAACGAGCAATTAATTCTTCTCTAAGTTTTTTAGAGTCTTCATCTTCTCCTCTTAGGAATTCAACGGCATCAGTATTAGAATAGGATGTTAATTCATCCCCGTATTTGTCTGCTAATTTTCTAGCTTCACTAGCGTTAAGTTCTCCAAGAGTATTAATAGCTCCTAATTGAGCATTAACTACTTCTTCATTAACGCCTGCTTGTTCTAATAAAGCTTTCTTTAATTCACCACCTATAGCCTGAGCGGTGTCCATTGCAGAATCATAAAGCTTTTTAACACCTTTAGATGCATTAGAGGCGGCTTTATTCATAAACTCTAAAGGATCTAATGTTCCTTTTAGAGCAGCTGTATATTCTTCTTCGGTAACATTACCAGCATTAAGAGCATCTAATGCTAGTTGCTTAAAAGCATCACTAGTATAATCAACATCCATTTTGCCTAAACTTTCAAGAGTAGTTCCAGCACCTCCTAATTGTTCAGCAAATTGTTTTTTAACTTCTAATTCAGCAGCAGCTCCTTCTTTAGCAGCTTTTAATTTAATTTGAGCTGTGAGTATAGATTGTTGTTCTTCTGCTTTTTGAAGTTTTATTTGAGCTCTTTGGATTCTCTTTTGAGTTTCGTACTCTTTACTTGCTCTAAACTTTTGTTCTTTTTGGTAATCTCTGTTTGCTAGTACCACACCTGCTGTAAATCCAACAACAGCACCTACTGCAGTTCCTACTACAGGAATCATGCTACCAATACCTGCACCCATAGCTGTATATTTTGCTACAGTTCCAGCAGCTGCTAAGGCGTCTGCTTTAGCGTATTTATCTTTTTGAGCTTGAATAGCTTTGTCCTTATCTGCACCTTCATCCATTACTGCTATTTGCTCATCCATAGCATTACCTGCCTCTCTAGATTTGTCAGCAAAGTGTCCAAAGGCATATTCTGCAGCCATACCAGCTGCTGCGAAAAGTCCTCCTTTAGCTAAATTAGCACCAAGTTTACCAAAATTAAGTCCTAATTTACCTGCGTTTTGTCCTAATTTACCTAAAACTTTAGTGAAACCACTACCTTTTTGAGCCATGGCTCTAAACATTACTTGTGGTTTTTTAAGTAAAGTTTTAAATTGTTTTAATATATTAGCTTTACCACCTTTTCCTAAAATATCAGCAGCTTTTCCAGCAGCACCCCCACCTACATCTTGAACAAATAAAGGATCTGAAGCTCCTCCTGTTGGTTTTTTACTGCTACTCCCAAATAACTTGCCTAAACCTAATTTTTCAGTAAGTTTGTTACCTAAATTAGCACCTACTGCTTTTAAACCCCCTATAGCTTTATCTTTTATAGCACCTCCTACACTTCCAGCTATATCTTTAACAGCTCCTGGGGCTAAAGTAAAAGCAAAGGTTCCCAACCCTGCCATTTTAGATACCCCAGGATTATCTCCAAAGAATTTACCTACTGAGGTTATGATTTTTCCTATAGCTGCAAAAGTTGATTTTATACCTGCTATAAAGCCTTTAATTTGATCTACAATGGTACTAATATCTAGATTTTCTAGATAATCCACCATTGTGCTTATTACATTAGATATACTTTCAAAAGTACTACCAGTTCCTTTACCAGTGTTTTGTACACCTACAAGTCCAGCTATAACTTTACCAACTACTTGGTAAATATTACTGAATAAAGTTAATACTCCTTCAAAAATATTTTTAAGTTGGGGTCCACTACTTTTTACAATATCTACTATACGTAAACCTACACCATTCATAAAGTTACCAAGTCTTTCAGCATAGGGTAAAATCATTTCTTTAAAAGCTTTACCTCCTTCTCCAACTGTTTTTCCAAATGAATCAAAGAAAGGTTTCATAGCTGTTACAATAACAGCTTTTATATCTTTAATTACTTTATTTATTTTAGCAAAAGCATCAAATAATTTATTTGTAGCTTGAGCCATTTTAACTTGAGCATTTAAAACATCTCTTTCCTGTTGTGCTCTCTTTTCTTGTAAAGAAATTTCTCTAAATTGATCTTGAAGAGCATCTGAGGCGCCTTTGGCTTTCATAGCAGCCATTGCTTTTTCTTCTGAGCCTGTTTCTTTAAGGACTTTTCTGTAAGCTTCTTGAGCTTCATTCATATCCTTAAACCCAGTATCAGCTAATAATTCTTGTGTTTTAAGGGATTTAGCTAGTTCATCACGTGTCATACCAACAGCAGCAGCTAATGCTTCTTGTTGCATAACATTCATTTTACCAAATTCTTCTGCCGAACCTACCTGGTTGGCTATTTCTTCTGCTACAGTAGCTAAATCACCTTGGAGTGCTGCTTGTCTAGCTTTATCTAATTGTAAATCTCTACCGATTAACAATTCAGCTTCCATTTCTTTACCTATAGATTCTTCAAAGCTAAGTAAACTACTACTTATACCCTCAACTTTGCCCATTTCTAAACCTAACTTTTTAGCTTGAAAAGCAGCATCTGCTAAAGATTTACCTTGTCCTCTTAGAGTTAATTGAGTAGCAGCACTCATACCCGCTATTTCTTTCATTACTTCTTTTTCAGAAAGAGCAACATTGTTACGTTCTTTTAACGCTTGAATTTCTGTTTTATACGTTAATACAGTGTCTGAAGCCTCTTTACCTTGCAATTGCGACAATTTGACAAACTCTGAAGCTTCTTCATTAGATAAACCGTATAAATTAGTCATTTGCCCCATAGTTTTTACAGTATCGTCTGAGAATTTTTGGGTTGTTCCAAATGCTTTTTGTAATTCACCAGTAGTTTTAGCTAATTCTTCAGGCATCATACCTACAGAAGCGCTCATTTTACCTGCTTGTTGAGTTAATTCTCTAGCTGCTTTAGTACCAACACCTAAATTAGAAGCAAGTTCAGCAGTATGTTGTGACATTTGCTGTAGGAAAGCGTCACCAGCTTTAGCATCTGCTATATAAGAATCTAAAGAGAAAAATTCATTTTTGATATAATCAATACCTTGGGTAAATTTGCTTTTTAAGTCCTTAATAAATCCTACCATAGGTTTAAGGGGCATAGCAAATAGTTTACCTATAGCTTTACCTAAAGATAAGAAAAAGCCTGCTGCTAAGAATTCTTTAAGAGCTTTACTCATGCCCTTAACAGTTCCTACAATACCTGCTCCTAAAACTCTAACTTGATCTATAAGCCCTAAAGATTTTTGTCCTCCCTCAGAAAGTTTCTTAGCCATTTCTTCAGCGGCTTTGCTTCCTTCTTCTAAACCAAAACTTAAAGTAGCACTTTCTAATCCCATTTTCTTTAGAAATCCTTCAGCAGCACCTAAACTTATATTCCATAAAGCTTGGTTTTTTATAATCTGTTTAAGATATCCTTCTTGAGTGTTTAAATAATCATCTGCTTTTGATAGTTCTTCATTCTGATCCTTAAGTAGTTCAACTGAAACTGCTTCGTTATTTATTCGTTTTGAAGCCTCTATTTGTTGTTTAGTTATTTCTGCTGTCGAAGCTTGGGAAGCTTTTACATTAGCTTCCATTACTATTCTTTGGGCAACTTGTTCTTGAGTAAGAGATTTACCAGCGTCTTCTTGTGCCCTAAATTCAGCCTCCATTTTTTCCTGTTGTGCAAGGAGGTCAGCTGTAAGCTTTTGTTGCTTTTCTAAAGCTTTTTCTTTTTCTATGTAAGCTCTAGCTGCTTTTAGATCTTCTTCACTAATGAATTTAGATTTAGCTGCTATTATGTTTTGATTAGTTTGTATTTGTTTTTGGATCTTTATTTGATCTTTTTGAACATCATTAATAGATGAATAACTGCTACTAAGACGTTTTACAACATTAACACTATCCCTAGAAGATTTTAATATTTCTTTATCTAAAGTTAATCTTTGGCTAATCTTACCTAATTGGTGTTCAATTTGGTCTGCTATTTGAGCCCCTATAGATAAAGTTTCACCTAAAAAAGCTTGGTTTTCTCGGCGCAATTCAAGTTCACGCTCTAGAAAAGCATTAAATTGATCTTGATTGTCTATTTTCTGTTGGTCTGCCATGCAGAATGTTTTGCTATAAATATTAAAGGGTAGCGCTTTCGCACTACCCTTATATTCTTTGGCCTGGTCTTATGTCTGAAGGAGGTGATGCAAAATCTATTTGGCGAGATCCTCCACTTGATGAGGACGAATTATTGGCTTTGTTTTGTTCTTCAACATAATTAGCTATTCTTTTATAAGTAAAGTTACGTAGCCAAATAGGCATGTTGTACACTGTGTGCCAATCAAACCCTCCATTACCGTGATACACTATATCATGTATCATAGCAAATATACTTGCCCTATAATTAGGCGTCAGGCCAAAAAAACGTAACCCCGATAGGAATCTTTATGTCTTCTTGAACATCACCACCATCTGAGGGGTAAAAGTCGAAGGTAAGATTCATATCGGGTTGTATCTCCTTGATATGTTCTCTAAGAGCTCTTGAATCGCGAGCTAAGAGATGGTTACTAACAAATTCTCTAATTGCTTTTGTAGAAGAATCTCCATTAACTGAAAGAATCATGTGTTTCAATCTAGTAGTCAATTCTGGGGAGGATTGTTTGTTGATTTTTTTCAATCCTTTTACTTCTGCGTCAATTGCTTTTTCATCTTTATTGCTTAAGATTTTAAAAGTAATTGGGGTATTAGTATGGGGAAGTATAAATGAAAATTCATTAGTATTAGATTCTACTAAATGTTCTTCATTTATCCATTTAGGTTCAATCTCAGATAAATCGACTGTAACCTCGTCTCCTTCATACTCAAAAGTATAATCCTTACCATAACCTAAAATACGAGAGGCAACCATTATAGCGTTTTTATCGCCTACTACAAGGTCATCATAATTACACTTTGACACAATCAACGACTGCATCAACTTGTCAAGAACAATGCCTTGTTTAATGTAATTTTGGTTAGTTAAAATATCCTCTTCTTTAGCAGTCATATACTTCATTTCGATTTTGCCTGAAGATAGGGGATTGTCTTTGGGGTAGAGTAAACCTTTTGAAGGCAATTCTACAATTTCTGTGGGGAATTTAAATTTTGATTCTACCACAGGGGTTTCAACTGTTTTTTCGTCACTCATTATTAATAACTTTTAATTGTTTTATATAAATATATAGAAAAACAAGGAAGCGCACTTTCGTGCGCTCCTTTTTTATAATCATTTTTGGCTTATATTAGAAGTTCAATACACAGTAATCAGGAGCAAGAGTCATAGTTAATGACTGAGCTGTGTTTTCTGTATCCCAGTTGTAATCACCGAAGTTGGCATCTACGATGAAGCAACCTTTTAAGATCCATTCTGAAACGATATCACCAACAGGACCTAAAACGCTTAATGTTACATCTTTCTTGTAGAAATCAGAGTAACCATCTCTACCTGTTACTGATTCGTGATGTAATCTTACCCACTCCATTACTTGTTGAGCTCCAGAAGGAGAAACAGGATCATGAAGTGTTAACTGTACGTTACCCCAAGTAGTTTTACCTTTAACTTTTCTGTAAACGTTAATGTGGTTAAGAGTGACTTCACCTTGAGTTAATGTAATAGCGCCAACACCCTTAATGATGTATGATTCAATGCCATCTAGTGACATCAAAAATCTATTCTGCTGTTTGGGTTCAAACGCTGTGAAAAATACTTCGTTAGTATCTAATATTGCCATGTTTTCTAATGTTTGTTATTTTGTGATTATAAATATTCGTGTTTTTAAGAAAGTCGTATTATCCTGGGAATTCTGCTCCTGTAGGTAATACGTTGAAATCTAGGATTACAAATTCCGCAGCTTTAACGGGTTGAATGTAGATAGCACCTCTTAATTCGTTTCTATCAATTACGTCAGGGCCATTATTTGTATCGTCCATTGTTACTTTAAATGCGTATAATCCTTGTCTTTGTTGTACTAATTCCAAGTAAGGGACAACTACAGATAAGAACGCATTTCTTGTAGCTAATGAGTTAGGTTCAAATACTAAACCTTGAGCAACGGTACCAATAAAATTCTTCAAGTTAAGGAGCAATCTTCTTACATTAACTCTGTCAGTAGCAGATGCTGCTGCTTGCAATGTTTTTTGTCCGTAAATTGCAATTCCTGTGCTTGGGAAGTTAACTAATGGATTTACTTTACCATCGTACAAAGTATCTCTATCTGCTTTAGGAAGAGCTCTTTGTAATGAAATTGCACTGTTAATTGAACCTCTAGTTGAGCCTGCTGGGGCAAACCAAGCACCGGCTACAGTATCATTATAAACATAGGCTGCAGGAACTATTGTTGATGCAGGAGCCCAAGTAGCAGCACCAGTTTGAGGATCGTTTAATAATACCCATGGATAATATGAAGCAGCATAGCTAGAATCAAAATTTTCACCAGCTGTTACTACTGTAGATACACTAGCATCATATACTCCTAAATCTAATACCGCAAGTGAATCACCTCTTTCTTCAACCAAATCAATCATTGTTTGAGCAGTTGCAGTATTAGAAGCTATAAATCCAGGGAATGAAATTGTGTTGAAATAATATAAATCTTTATCTTTTAGAAGCTCTACAATATCAGTATAGGAATCTGTTGTTAACCCTTGCATATTACCTGCTGTGATATTCTTACCCATCTTAGCTTCTCCAGTATACAAAGTACCACTAGCGTTATAAAAACCACCGTTTGAAGGTTGGGGTAAAGAAGCTGTATAAGCCTCGTTGCTTCTAGTACCATTAGCATCTAAGAAGTCTGGGGTTGATTGAGAAACTGCTAAGACATAAACATAATTGCTTAAATTAGGGTAACTACCATTTTCTTGAATATAAGCGTTAGCTCCAGTACCTGTAATTGACTTATATTGATTACCTATTCTTTTTTCAATGTAGTTGTCAGAATTGGGATCAAGGTTTACACCTCTAAATGTTTCTAATACTTTTTTGGCAGTTGGAGAATCATTACCTTGTCTAATAGTAAGAGTAAAGGTTCCTTTATTGTAATCAGTATTTGTAATTTCCCATCTTAAATTATCTCTAGAACCACTTACTAATGAACCTGAGGCTGAGCCTGTTGCCTCATCTAAACCACCAGCAGATTGTGTAGAGTTCATTAAAATACCTTGAGAGAAAGTTTTTAATGTAAAGGCATTAAAAGTATTAGTACTACCAGAAGAAGGAACATACGTAGATTGGGCAGATGTATAAGCACCTCTACTTCCTGAGACTACTCTAGTAACTAATAAATTGGTACCCCCCTGTCTAAAGTAGTTATAAGCAGCTAAAGAAGTAAGGTACGAGTAATCTACCCCACCACTTTCAAAAGTAGTACCAAATTTAGATTGGAAATCACTAAATGTAGTACATAAAGTTGGTATGTTAACTGGTCCTAGCGGTGTAGGTCCTACAACCGCAGCTCCTACAGGGGCTGCTGCTGCTTCTGTAATTGTAGGGACGGATTCGTTTGTAAATACTCCCGGTGATATTATTAATTCTGCCATGTTATTTTTGTTTCAGTTTTGTCTGTTTTATATTAAGCTGGGAATTCTGCTCCAGTTGGTAATACGTTAAAGTCAAGAACTATAAATTCTGCTGTTTTAGTTGGTTGTAAATAAATAGTACCTCTTAATTCGTTTCTATCAATTACATTAGGACCATTATTAGAAGCATCCATAACAACTTTAAATGCATACAATCCTTGTCTTTGTTGTACGGTTTCTAAATATGGGTTAACTACAGAGAGGAATGAGTTTCTTGTAGCTACTGTGTTAGGTTCAAAAATCAAGTTTTGAGCTACGTTACCAATGAATCCTTTTAAAGCAATTAACAACCTTCTTACGTTAACTCTGTCTGTTGCAGAAGCTTTAGTTTGAAGTGTTTTTTGTCCGTATACTACTATACCAGCATTTGGGAAGGCAGCAATTGGATTTACTTTAGCAGCGTAAAGAGTATCTCTTAAGCTTCTCTTTAAACCTCTTTCGGTTGCTACTACTCCGGGTAATCCACCTCTGTTAAATCCAGCAGGAGCGAACCAAGCATCAGAAGCTGCGTCGTTTGCTGCGTATACTGCAGGAATAAGAGTTGAAGCAGGAGCCCAAACATCTTTAGCTAAATCGTTGTCTCTTACTTTAACCCAGGGCCAGTAAGCAGCTGCGTATGATGTATTAAGGTTAGCAGCTGTATCAGTAGCTTGTGTAACGGTTGCTCCGTAATTTCTTAAGTCAATAGGAATAATTGCGTCTGCTCTAGATTCAACATATTCAATAAGAGAATCTAATTCAGTTGCATGTTGGCCTTCACTGTAAATTAATCCAGGAGTTGTGATTACATTAAATGGGTAAGCATCTTTATCTCTTAATACGGCAATTACATCTGTATAATCATCAGGATTAATACCTTGTGTATTAGCATTTGACATTGATTCATATGAATATTTGCTTGGATCATGGGCTAAAATATCACCTATAGAGCCTGAAAATGAACCGCTTTGGTTTATTGGGATAGAAGCCGTGTATGCTTGAACCCTAATATTACCTGCATCGTCCAAATAATCTAATGTAGTAGCGTCTACACTATCTACGTAAACGTACTTACTTACGTTTGGATATTCACCATTTACTGCGATATAGGCTGATGTTCCAGTTCCTGTGAGTTCTTTATATTGACTTCCTACTCTACGAGCAACATAGTTTGGTGAGCGGGGGTCAAGGTTTACACCTCTAAATGTTTCTAATATTACTTTATCGTTTTGTCTGTCATTACCTCTTCTAATAGTAAGAGTAAAGTCACCTGATGAGGTATTAGCGTCTGTGATTTCCCATCTTAGGTTGTCCTTAGTACCATTAGGCAACACACCAGCTGAGGTTTCTGTGCTATCAGAATTCATAGAAATACCGTGAGAAATAGTTTTAAGTGTAAAGGCGTTATCGCCTGTGCTTCCTACACCGCCCCCAAATGTAGCTACAGTTAAGAAATCTGAAGCGGAACCTGTAGAAATAGTAGAGGTGTTTAAAGTTACTCCTGAACCTGTAAGTGAGATTGTAGCTGCGTCTACATTAACATCTGTTAATAAGAAACTAGCAGAAGCTTCTGAACCTGAAAGGGCTCTTTCGAGTACGGCGCCAATTGCGGTTGCAGCAGCGTTTGCAGAAGATTGTGAAGCAAAGTAATAAACGTTACCATCAACATCATCTTCAGGTTGGACACCATCAGGATCATATGTTAAGAATCTATAAACAGTTGAATCGTATGTTAATCTAATTTCATCGTTAACAGCATCTGCTGTAGTAGCTACAGCATCAAAACTTGCAGTAGCATCAGCTGCTGCTACGGTAGCTACACCATTTTGTATAGTAGAAGAACTAGCAGGGGTAAATGAACCAGAGGCTACTCTAGTAACAAGTAATCTTTGTCCTCCATTTTGGAAATATTTTTGTGCCGAAATAGAAGTTAAGAAGCTATATGATGAGCCACTAGCTACATAAGTACTACCAAATTTTTGCTTAAATTCACTATAAGTAGTTACTATTGTAGGAATTTCTACAGGCCCTAATACAGTAGGACCAATAATAGCAGCTCCTACTGGGATAATAGGGGCTTCTGTAGTTACAGGTATGTTTTCATTTAAAAATACGCCTGGTGATATTACTTGTTCTGCCATGTTGTTCTAGTTATTATTTATTGATAAATATCAATTTTTTCTGTAAAAAATATTATTGTTTAGAAAAAGTGCCTTCTTGTAAATTAATAACTCCATCTCCATATTTTTCATTTAATTGATTAGCAATTTGTGCTTCTAATTCTTTAGATTGTTCCAATTGTTCAATTAATTTTTCTTTTTGTAACTCAAGGTTTTGAAGTTGATATTCAAGTTGTCCAAATTTTGTTATAAATTCGTCCTGTTGGGATTGGAGTTGATTTAATTGTTGAATTTCTTGTTCTGTTAATTTTGTAACCTGTTCCATTTTATTAAAATTTTGTTTATAAATATTAAAAACTTTTTATAGATTATTTAAATCATCAGGAGTTGCTACAGTTTCTGTGTTAAAGATAATTTGAGCAGCACTTGAGAATTTTTTAAGAGCATTTAAATCACTTTGAATAACATTTGGAACAATATATCCATGCATTTTTATATCAAATGTGCCTTTTACCATACGTTCTTGTCCAGCGTTTAGTTCTGTTATAGTTTGGTAACTATTAATCATAGCTTTAAACTTAAATCTTTCAGGATCGCCCCAATAAGTATCAGCTGCAAAGTTAATAGTTTCAAGTACATGGTTTAATTGTTCTACATAATATGTGTAAATTATACAATTATAATTAAGTGTCACATAATCCGGAATTACAACAGCTTGATATGTAGTAACTGGTTTGTAGTTGTTTTGAATGTCTAAATTGTTGTAAATATTCTTTTTGGAGTATCTTTGTCTTGAAATAGCATAAGTTTGAGGGTAATTGGCATCAATTTTATTGGTGATACCTCTTACTCTATCAATGCTATTTCTTTTAAACATGATAAGTGGAGCCATAATTTTAC
>Ga0070749_10001700_pt1 | contig 14880 bp, 20 predicted proteins | sample VirMetDEL_Nov_18_FD_75180 | JGI IMG/M metagenome (GOLD analysis project Ga0070749, IMG submission 75180) | Aqueous microbial communities from the Delaware River and Bay under freshwater to marine salinity gradient to study organic matter... | ecosystem: Environmental > Aquatic > Marine >...
GCGGATTTTATCCTCAGGCGACTTAGGCTGTTGCGGCGCGCGCTCGTCAGCCTTGCCCTCGCGCCGTTCCAGACCTTTGCGGATGTCATTCAATCGCGCACCGATCTGTTTTTGCCAGTAGTTTTTGGCCGACTTGTCCATGTCGGAGAGCGATTTGGTAGGTGCCTTCAGTAGTTTCTGCGCATAGGCGGAAAATCCGGCAACGACGCAGGCCTTGAGGCCGTCGTAAAGCTCTGGCGACGCCGTCGATCCGTTATCGACCTTAGTATTAGGTGACAGCGTATCAGTCGACCGAAGGCCTCCCGCGTGCATATCATCCAAGGCCTTGCCAGTTTTGGTGTCTGCCGTAGTCTTGGCGCGGGAGAAATCCTCGACTGACTTTCCGATGGTCTCGAGCAAAACGATGTTAGACATGGTATTTCCTTTCGTATGTTGTGTTGCATCGGTCTTACTTGCTTGCCGATAGCCAATACCTAACACGTTATGGCATGGCATGGCAACGGATAACGCCCAAGCGCAGCGCCTACTAGACGTCGCGCATCACGTCGAAACGTGTTAGTGCCGCCACTAACAAAACGGCGGAACGCGAACCCTACCTACCCCCGACCCCCCGAAAAATTTTTGGGACTCCGCCCACTTCCTATGTATTATTAATTTGCACAAACAAATCCAAACCCCCCACGTCACTCAGAAAACGCATCGAAAAAATTTTTTATTATCAAGGGGTTAACTTTTACCCACCCACTGACTTCGGCGCGCTCAGGGAAACACCCCCCTTGATGGTACCTACGGGCCCCTCCGGGTGCAAAAATGTCGCTACGCTACTGAGTCTTGCGAAATTATACCTAAACATCTACACTTGCGGCATCGGCCAACAGCCTGCGACGTGACATGACAATACAGCTTACACCCGAATCCGGGGTGCCTCTTAGTAAGCGTGCACCCAAACTGGACCTGAAAGACCGCGCAGCGGCCTGCGCGAAGACTGTTGAGTTGCTATCACAACATGGCATGGAGGCTGACCCGTCCGACGAGGACAAAGACCAAGCGGCTGCGTTGGCCGTGGCTTACGCCCAGAACCCCGAAAAAACCTCCACTGCCACAACCACTGCTCGCACGGCGCAGCTCACCCCTGCAGTACTCCGTGAAACGCATAAGATTCTCGACGAGTTTGGGCGTCAGGTAGTCGACTCCGCAGTGGCTGTCCGCCACCTCGTAACAAATAAGCTCATCTTGGAGACCGAGAACCCAGACCCTCGGGTGCGTATCAAGGCGCTGGAGCTGCTTGGTAAGTTTAGCGATGTTGGGCTGTTCGTCGAGAAGAGCGAGGTGACCATCACGCATCAGACGACGGACGACCTGAAAGAGAAGCTGCGTAAAAAGCTGCAGAGGCTGACCCAGCATACCGCCCCCACAATAGAAGATGCTGTCGTTATAGACGGCGATGCGATCGACGTAGATGCAGAGCTCGGGGTGGGTGATGAATAAGATGCTGGACCTCGGCGATGCCGAGATCGAAGCACTGCTGGAGAATCTCGATGGCCTCTCACCGGAGGAGCTGGCCGAGATCGACCTGATGGTCGACGAGCTGGCTAACAGGAAAACAAATCAGGATGCGTATGACGACCTGTTAGCGTTCTGCAAGAAGATGGACCCCAACTACCTCGTGGGGCGGCACCACCGCATACTTGCCAGCATGCTCATGGCTATTGAGCGTGGAGACAAAGACCGTATTTGCGTGAACATGCCGCCCCGCCACGGTAAATCACAACTCGTATCCATCTTCTACCCCGCATGGTTCCTCGGGCGGAATCCTGACAAAAAAGTGATGATGGTTTCACATACAACTGATCTGGCCGTCGACTTCGGACGTAAAGTACGTAACCTCATTGCCACCGACGCCTATAAAGCTGTGTTCCCCACAGTCAGCCTAGCCGTCGATAGCAAGTCCGCGGGGCGGTGGAACACCAACATGAAGGGCGAGTATTTCGCCTGTGGTATCGGGAGCTCGATCGCGGGGCGCGGTGCTGACCTGCTGCTGGTTGACGACCCCCACTCCGAACAGGATGTGCTGAACGGGAACTTCGAGGTCTTCGAGCGCGCCTACGAGTGGTTCACATTCGGTGCCCGGACCCGTCTGATGCCGGGTGGGCGGGTCGCTATCGTGCAGACACGCTGGCACCTCGACGATCTGACTGGCCGTGTAACACGTGACATGGCGAAGAACGACAAGGCCGACCAGTACGAGGTGGTGGAGTTCCCGGCGATCCTCGACGTCGAAGACCATAAAACAAAGAAGATTATACAAAAGCCGCTGTGGCCCGAGTTCTTCGATATGGCTGCGTTGGAGCGCACCAAGGCATCGATGCCGGTGTTCCAGTGGAACGCGCAGTATCAGCAGCAGCCAACCGCCGAAGAGGCCGCGCTCATCAAGCGCGAGTGGTGGCAGAAATGGGAGCACGACGACGCGCCCAGCTGCGAGTATATAATCATGTCGCTCGATGCCGCAGCCGAGAAGCACAACCGGGCCGACTTCACCGCACTAACAACTTGGGGTGTGTTCTTCAACGAAGAGACCAACGCGCACAACATCATATTGTTAAATAGTATAAAACAACGTATGGAGTTTCCTGAGCTTAAACAGCTGGCGATGGAGGCGTACCGCGAGTGGGAGCCTGACTCATTCATCGTCGAAAAGAAGAGCGCAGGGACCGCGCTATATCAGGAGATGCGCCGGATGGGACTACCCGTGCAGGAGTTCACACCACACCGGGGGTCAGGGGACAAGCTCGCGCGACTAAATTCAGTTGCAGATATCGTGGCATCGGGCATCTGCTGGGTTCCAGAGACACGCTGGGCCGAGGAGGTCGTCGAGGAGATCGCAGGATTTCCGTTTATGTCGCACGATGACTTGGTAGACTCTACGGTAATGGCCCTGATGCGGTTCCGTAATGGGGGGTTCATCCGTCTACCTACCGACGAGGAAGACGAGCAGCGATACTTCAAGCAACGCCGGGGCGGCTTTTACTGAGGAAATAGGATATGGCGATCGAAAAAGGCATCTACAGCGCCCCGATGGGGCTCGACGACGAGTTGGAAGACCAGCTTGAGGGCGAGATGGAGGGCGAAGAAGGCGGCAATGAGCTCGAAATCGAGATCATCGACCCCGAAGCAGTGATTCTGGACGACGGCAGCATGGAAATTACCCTGATTCCCGGCGTCGAAACCGCCGATATGGCTGAATTTGACGCAAATTTGGCAGATTTTATGTCGGATGGTGACCTCCGAGAGCTGTCAGAGGACCTCGTGGGGCTCATCGAGGCCGATATCAACAGCCGGAAGGACTGGGTTGACGCCTATGTCGAGGGTCTGGACGTGCTGGGCTTCAAGTATGAGGAGCGGACGCAGCCTTGGGAGGGTGCCTGCGGTGTCTACTCAACGATTCTGGCCGAAGCAGCCATCCGATTCCAAGCTGAGACCATGTCGGAGACTTTCCCAGCCGCTGGACCGGTCAAAGTAAAGATTCTTGGAGACGAGACCAAGGAGAAACTCGAGGCCGCGGAGCGCGTCAAGGCTGATATGAACTACGAGATCACCGAGCGGATGGTCGAGTATCGGTCTGAACACGAGCGGATGCTCTATTCGCTGGGTCTTGCAGGCTCTGCGTTCAAGAAAGTCTACTTCGACCCCAACTTTGGGCGTCAGGTGTCGATCTATATCCCAGCAGAAGATGTTATCGTGCCTTATAGCGCGAGCCACATCGAGACTGCGGAGCGCGTCACCCACGTGATGCGTAAAACCAAGAACGAAATGAAGAAGCTGCAGGCCGGTGGGTTCTACCGCGACGTCGATCTGGGCGAACCGGTCCCGTACCACTCCGATATCGAGGAGAAGAAGGCCGAGGACGGCGGGTTCAGCCTCACGGATGACCACCGCTACGCACTCTACGAGTGCCACGTCGAGATGTGCATGCCGGGCGTGGACGACGAGGACGAGCTACCCAAACCATACGTCGTGACAATCGAGCGGGGCACCGGAGAAGTGCTATCCGTTTATCGTAACTACGAAGAAGGCGACGAGCTGGCGCTGAAGAATCAGTTCTTCGTGCACTATCCCTACGTTCCGGGGTTCGGGTTCTACGGACTGGGTCTGATTCACATTATCGGGGGCTATTCGCGCGCTGGTACGTCGCTGATCCGTCAGTTGGTGGACGCAGGCACGCTGTCCAACCTGCCGGGTGGTCTGAAAACGCGTGGCTTGCGTATTAAGGGTGATGACTCGCCCATTGAGCCGGGCGAGTTCAAAGATGTGGACGTGCCGTCGGGGTCTATCCGCGACAATATCATGCCACTACCCTACAAAGAGCCGTCGCAGACGCTTCTCGCGCTGCTTGACCGGATCACGCAGGAAGGCCGTCGTCTCGGGGCTATTAGCGACCTGAATATCTCCGATATGTCGGCAAATGCGCCCGTGGGAACCACGCTGGCCCTGCTGGAGCGGACTCTGAAACCCATGGCTGCGGTGCAGGCACGTGTGCACTACGCGATGAAACAAGAGTTCAAGATGCTCAAGGCGATCATCGCCGAGCATGCTCCGGAAGAGTACGCGTACCAGCCCGCCCGTGGTGAAGTTAGCGCCCGCAAGGCTGATTACGCCATGGTGGACGTGATCCCGGTCAGCGATCCTAATAGCTCTACGATGGCGCAGCGTGTCGTCCAGTATCAGGCTGTGCTACAGATGGCTCAGCAGGCACCGCAGATTTACAACCTGCCGGTCCTCCACCGTGAGATGATGGATGTGCTGGGCATCAAGAACGCGGACAAGATCGTGCCGACAAAGGCCGATGCGAAGCCGACGGACCCGATCAGCGAAAACATGGACGCGCTGATTGGCAAGCCGATGAAGGCGTTTATCTATCAGGACCACCAAGCGCATATCGCGACGCATATGTCGTTTATGCAGGACCCGATGATCGCGCAGATGGTCGGCCAGAACCCGCAGGCGCAGCAGATCATGGCGTCGTTGCAGGCCCACATTGCCGAACACCTCGGGTTCCAGTACCGCCAGCAGATTGAGGAGAAGCTCGGGGCTCCGCTGCCCGACCCGAACTCGGAACTGCCGCAAGAGGTCGAGGTCCAGCTGTCGCGGCTCGTGGCTGACGCCGGTCGCCAGCTTACGCAGGCTCATCAGCAGCAAGCTGCTCAACAGCAGGCGCAGCAGCAACAGCAAGACCCACTGTTCCAGCTCCAGCAGGCCGAGCTGCAGGTCAAGCAGGCCGAAGTCCAGCGCAAGGCCGCGAAGGATCAGGTCGATGCCCAGATCAAGCAGCAACAGCTCCAGCTGCAGACCGCTAAGAGCATGACCGACGCTATGCTCAAGGCCGAGGAACTCAAGGTCGATAAGACCGAACTAGCTATCGATGCTGAAGTTAGAGGTGTCGAGATGAGTCGGGCTCGCCGTGCGGCACAGGACAAGACCGCGATCGAGGTCGCCAAGCTCATGCAAGCCCGCAATGCACAGCAAAATAAGCCAAAGGGAGACAAGTAACCAATGGCAAAAACCGTCTTTGACGTGCTCACAGATAAGATCGACGAGCAAATCTCGTCTGCTACCCAATTTCTGACCGGGGGGTCTCCCAAGGACTACGCCGCGTACAGGGAGGTTGTTGGCTTAATTCGGGGTCTCGAAGCCAGCAAATCTTACATTGAAGACCTCTCGCGTAACTACATGGACAACGATGATGACTGAAGCTGCAGTTAAAATCAGCGAAGTTGAGTTCGAAGCTCAGCTTCCTAAACCAGTGGGCTACCGCCTGCTTATCGCGCTCCCGCAGGTCTCTGAGACCTACGAGGGCTCGAGCATTCTGAAGACGGATACCGAAAAAGGCCGTGACCACATCATGTCTATCATCGGCCTTGTCGTCGATATGGGCGATCAATGCTATTCTGATCCTGACCGGTTTCCTACCGGCCCGTGGTGCAAGCCCGGCGACTATGTAATGTTCCGCATGAACTCCGGAACGCGCTTCCGCATGGGGGACATAGAGTATCGCCTTATGAATGATGATTCGATTGAAGCGGTGGTCGCTGACCCTCGCGGCATTCAGCGCGCATGAGGAGATAGCATATGGCGTTCCAGAAAGTGGAATTTGAGTTCCCGAACGACGATGACGACAAAGTAGAGATTGAGGTCGAGTCTTCGTCCGCGGAACCTATGAAGAAGCCGAGCAGGGCTTCGAAAGAACCGGAAGTGGAGGTTGAGGTCGAGGATGACGACGTCGATGTCGAAGTCATTGATGATACGCCACCCGCTGATCGCGGGCGTAAGCCGTCTGATCCACCGGAAGACGTGACTGATGAGGAGCTCGAAGAGTACTCTGAAAAGGTTCGCAAGCGGATCAAACACTTTAGCAAAGGCTACCACGACGAGCGGCGTGCTAAAGAGCAGGCACTCCGTGAGCGTCAGGAGCTTGAGCGTCTGGCCCAACAGTTGCTTGAAGAAAACAAGAAGCTGAAGACGTCGAGCACCAAGAGCCAAGCAGCTCTGATTGAGCAGGCCAAGCGCAGTGCGGCAGCTGATATGGAGCAAGCCAAGGCAGCGTACAAAACCGCCTACGACTCTGGCGATGCGGACGCTGTGCTCGCTGCACAGGATAAGCTAACGACTACTAGGCTTAAACTCGAAAAGGTAAACAACCTCAGAGTACCAACTTTACAGGGGTCCGAAACACCTGTACAAGTTAATACAGAACCCGCCCCGGCACCACAAGTCGATCAGCGGGCCATGGAGTGGAAAAACCGCAATCCGTGGTTCCAGACCGACGATGAGATGACGAGTTTTGCGCTGGGGTTGCACAACAAACTCGTCAAACAGGGCGTGAGCCCGCAAAGTGATGATTACTACGGGCAGATCGACGCTCGTATGCGGCAAGTGTTCCCCGATCAGTTCGAGGACACGAAGCAGAGGACTCCAGAGCCGAAGCGTAAAGCGTCGGTCGTGGCACCCGCAACGCGCAGCACTGCGCCGAATAAGGTGACTTTGACCAGATCGCAGGTACAGATCGCGAAGAGGTTGGGACTTACTCCGGAACAATACGCCAGACAGGTTGCTATAGACATGAGGAAACAAAATGGCTGAGAATCGCATTAACCGCGAATTTGAGACCCGCGAGAAAACTGTCCGTAAACGGGCTTGGCAGCGTCCGGAAGTTCTTCCGTCGCCAACCCCCGAAGAGGGCTACGATTTCCACTGGGTTCGTATAAGCACGCAAGGCCAAGTCGACGCCACAAACGTATCCTCGAAACTGCGTGAAGGTTGGGAGCCCGTGAAAGCGGCGGATCATCCTGAGATTACCATGGTCACCGTTGAAAATGAACGGTTTGCGGACAACGTGGTGATTGGCGGGTTGATGCTCTGCAAGGCACCGAAGGAGTTGGTTGCGGAACGTAATGAATATTACGGCACCCAAACCAAGTCTCAGATGCACTCGGTCGATAACAACTTCATGCGTGAGAACGACCCGCGTATGCCGCTCTTCAATGAGCGCAAGACAAAGGTCACCTTTGGTAATGGAACCTAACAGGAGCTAGAGATGGCATATCCTACCGTTGACGCCCCCTACGGGCTGAAGCCGATCAATTTGATCGGTGGTCAGGTGTTTGCTGGTGCTACTCGCCAGATTCCGATCGCCTCGGGCTACGCAACGAACCTGCTGAACGGCGACGTTGTTAAGCTTGTGAGCGATGGTACTCTGGAGAAAGACACCGGAACCACCACCGCAACCCCCGTCGGGGTCTTCCTTGGTTGCCGCTATACGGACCCGAATCTGGGTTACGAACTGTACAGCCAATATTTCCCCGCTGGAACCGTGGCTAGCGACATTGTCGCTTATGTCGCGGATGATCCGGACCAGCTGTTTAAGATCGCCGTCGTGTCTGGCACGACCGTGATCGCAAGCGTGGGCCGCACCGTTGTTGGCAACAACATGGCGCTGGTTCAGAACGCTGGCTCCACAACTACTGGTAATTCGAAAGTCGCTGTGCTTTCGAGCTCCGCTGCAACCACGAACACTCTGCCGATCCGTGTCATCGATGTCGTTCCGGACACCAAGACTGGTGCCGACGCGTATGTCGAGTTGATCGTCAAGTGGAACTGGGGCATGCACCAGTATCAGAACGCAACTGGCGTATAAGGAGTGATGTAACATGGCAATTTCACGCGCCCAGCTACTCAAAGAACTCCTTCCCGGACTGAACGCTCTGTTCGGTATGGAGTACGCCAAATACGGTGAAGAGCACGCTGAAATCTTCGAAACCGAGACTTCGGATCGGTCCTTCGAGGAAGAAACGAAACTTTCGGGTTTCTCAGCTGCGCCTGTTAAGAACGAAGGCTCTGCCATCGCTTACGACAACGCGCAGGAAGCATGGACTGCTCGCTATACGCACGAAACCATCGCTATGGGCTTCTCCATCACTGAAGAAGCTATCGAGGATAACCTGTACGACTCGCTGTCGTCGCGTTATACCAAGGCGTTGGCTCGTGCCATGGCCTACACCAAGCAGGTGAAGGCTGCTGCGATCCTGAACAATGCGTTCGATGCCGGAACCACTTATGGTGACGGTACTACGCTTTGCTCGACCGCACACCCGCTCGTCTCGGGTGGCACTAACTCCAACCGCCCTGCGGTTGCTGCTGATCTCAACGAAACTTCGCTTGAAGCAGCAGTCATCCAGATCGCGGCTTGGACCGACGAACGTGGTCTGCTTATCGCAGCCAAGCCTCGCAAGCTGGTTATCCCACCTGCGTTGCAGTTCGTTGCCACTCGTCTGCTGGAGACCGAAGGCCGCGTCGGCACCGCCGATAACGACCTGAACGCTCTGCGGTCGAATGGGTCGATCCCCGAAGGCTATACCGTGAACCACTATCTGACGGATACCAATGCTTGGTTCCTGATGACTGATGTTCCTAACGGTCTGAAGCACTTTGTCCGTACTCCGATGTCGACGTCCATGGACGCTGACTTCGATACGGGCAACTCGCGCTACAAGGCACGTGAGCGTTATTCGTTCGGTGTCTCGGACCCGCTGGGTATCTTCGGTTCGCCGGGGGCCTAATACTTCTCCCATGCGGCCTCTGTGTGGAGGGAAAGGGGGACTTCGGTTCCCCTTTCTTTTTGTTTTGTTATGTTGTATTCTATTAGTGTCCCTGACAGTCACGTGGTGTGGCTGACTTGACCCACGACAGGAGATACACATGGGTACTACGACCTTCAGCGGTCCGGTTGTTTCGCAGAACGGCTTCAGCGGCGACGTCACCGGCGCAATCAAAGTTCCGACATACACTGTTGCAGGCGCTCCCTCGGCTTCGACCGCAGGTGCTGGCACGGTTATCTACGTTTCGAACGGCGCGGCTGGTTCGCCAATTCTGGCGTTCTCGGACGGCACTAACTGGAAGCGGTCGGATACCGGCGGCACCATTGCGTCTTCGTGAGGTGAGCCATGACTATCAAATGGGAACCCGCTTCTGAAGAAGAGAGGGCGGAACGCCAGAAAGCCGCGACGCCCACACCGAAGAAGCCCACACCGAATAAGCCCGCCAAAAAGGACACTGAAAAATGAGTACAGATGTCCGCAGTGTAACGCTTACCGCTGATGGTACGGTGTACGCCGGTCGCCAGCGGATTCGCCACATCACCTATCTTGCGACAGCAACTGGGGGCAGCATTGTGCTTAAAGACGGTGGCTCATCGGGCGTGACTAAGCTTAATGTGGCGACCCCTGCGGTAGCCGATGCGTACGACATTGTGATTCCGGGGGAAGGCATCCTGTTTGAAACAGATGTGTACCTCGACCTGACCAATGTCGCATCGGTTACGTTCTTCTACGGTTAAGGTGCAGCATGGCCAAATCCCCTGCGTGGCAACGGAAAGAAGGCAAAAACCCTAAAGGCGGTCTTAACGCCAAGGGGCGGGCTTCTGCCAAGAAGCAGGGGATGAACCTGAAGCCCCCAGCACCTAATGCCAAGGCCGGGACAAAGGACGGCAACCGCCGCAAATCGTTTTGTGCCCGCATGTCGGGCATGAAGAAGAAACTCACGAGTGAGAAGACTAAGAACGATCCGAATAGTCGGATTAACAAGAGTCTTCGGGCGTGGAACTGCTAATGCCTGCAAAGTCCAAAAAGCAAGAGCGGTTCATGCAAGCTGTCGCAAACAACCCCAAATTCGCGAAGAAGGTTGGGGTACCTCAAAGCGTAGGGAAGGAATTTACGATGAAGAAGTATCAATCTGGCGGGATGATGTCGTCTCCTCGCCCCAAGATGCGCCCAAAGGGTATGGAAGGTGGCATGGCACCGCGTCGTTCCATACGCCCGCGTATGCGCCCGGAAGACCTGATGGAAGGTGAAAACACGACCGCTCCGCGTCGTTCCATACGCCCGAAGGCTCGCCCGAAGGGTATCGAGGACATGATGTCGCCCGATACCGCTGTTGGTCGTGGCAATCGCGCCTCCATGCGTGAGGCCATGGATATGCCCCCTGAAGGCATGAAGTCCGGTGGCAAGGTCCGCGGCTACGGTAAGGCCCGTGGCGGTAAAACTTGCAAGATGTACTGATGAAAAAACCGGTATGGGATAAGAAGCGCCCCGCGAAGCTGGGTAAGCCTGAAAAACTGAGCTCTTCCCAGAAGAAATCAGCCAAGGCTACAGCAGCTAAAGCGGGGCGTCCGTACCCTAACCTCGTAGACAACATGCGGGCGGCGCGTAAGAAATGACCACATCCGGCACCACAGCGTTCAACATGGACTTCACGGAGATCGCCGAGGAAGCATGGGAACGTGCGGGCCGGGAGATGCGGTCTGGTTACGATCTGCGCACTGCCCGTAGGTCCATGAACTTGATGACCATAGAGTGGCAAAACCGCGGCATCAATATGTGGACGATTGACGAAGGGACAGTGACCCTGTCGGCGGGTGTAGGTCAGTACGATCTCCCCGCCGATACCATTGATCTTATGGAGCAGGTTATCCGTACAGGATCGGGCGGCACGCAGCAGGACATCAACCTGTCGCGTATCAGCGTTAGCACCTACTCCACTATCCCGAACAAGACAAACACCGGTCGGCCCATCCAAGTGTGGATTGAGCGTTTGCGGGACGCCCCGCGCGTAAACCTGTGGCCGGTACCGGACTCCAACGGATACACGTTGGTTTACTGGCGCATGCGCCGGGTACAAGACGCTGGCTCCGGCGTCCAGACTGCGGATATGAATTTCCGCTTCCTCCCTTGTCTGGTGGCGGGGCTGGCGTACCACATCGCTATGAAGGTACCCGAGCTCGCGGAGCGCTTGCCGTTACTTAAAGCGGAGTATGAAGAGCAGTTCCGGCTGGCCGCGGAAGAAGACCGGGAAAAGGCTCCGGCACGTTTCGTACCAAGCGTGAGGATGATTAGATGACTAATCGCTTCGCTTCCGGACAGAAGGCGATCGGTATTTGCGACGTGTGCGGGTTCCAGTACCCGTTGCGCAAACTGCGCACCACGTTTGTTAAGGGACGTAAAACTAACGTCCTTTCGTGCCCCGAATGCTGGGACCCCGACCATCCCCAGTTGCGGCTTGGTGAGTTTCCAGTTGATGACCCACAGGCTTTGCGTAATCCGCGCCCAGATAGCGCAGAATATGCTGAGAGCCGCGCACTTATTTTACCGGTACGCCCGGTAGTAGGTACTGGATTTATTGGGCAAGTCACGGTAATAACTTCATAGGAGACACAAACATGGCTAGCTGCGGAACAAAGAAGATGATGTCTGGTGGTAAGGTCAAAAACCAGATGAAGAAGATGAAGAAACCCGCCAAGAAGTCTGACGGAATAAAGATTCGCGGTACCGGTGCCGCTACCAAGGGTACCATGGCACGCGGACCTATGGGGTAAGGTATGGATTACGCTGCTCTAACAGCTAACATTCAGGACATAACTGAAACGTCGTTCACCGACGAACAGCTTGCCATGTTTGTTCAGCAGGCTGAGCAGAAAATTTATAACACTGTCCAGATTCCTGAGCTCCGGAAGAACGTGACTGGTACCGCTACTAACGGCAACAAATATCTCTCCATGCCGGAGGACTTCTTGTACTCGTATAGCATGGCAGTCGTAGACGGGTCTGGTAACTATTCCTACCTTTTGAACAAAGACGTCAATTTCATCCGCGAGGCGTACCCCGCGCCGGGTGGGATTGGTTTACCCAAGCATTACGCGTTTTTTGATGGGGACACGTTTATCTTGGGCCCGACACCGGATGCAGACTACACAGTAGAGTTGCATTACGGGTACTACCCAGAGTCCATTGTTACCGCAGGTACAACATGGCTCGGGGATGAGTTCGATTCAGCACTGCTAAACGGTGCGTTGGTCGAAGCTATCCGCTTCCTCAAGGGTGAGCAGGATGTCGTCAACATGTACAATCAAATGTATGTTCTCGCCATCGGCTTACTCAAGAACCTCGGAGACGGAAAACTACGTCAGGACACCTACCGTTCTGGCCAAGTACGCACTGCCGTGAGCTAAGGAGATAAGACATGGCTATCACACAAGCGATGTGCACAAGTTTCAAGACCGAGCTTCTTGGCGGCGTGCACGACCTCGACACCGACACTATCAAGATTGCGCTGTTTACCAGCTCAGCCACTCTTGGAGCAGCAACTACTGCTTACAGCACTACCAATGAAGTAAGTGGTACCGGGTATACTGCCGGAGGCAATACCCTCACCGGCGCTACGATCACTTCGAGCGGCACTACGGCGATTGTCGACTTCGACAACACCACGTGGGCGGCATCTACGATTACCGCTCGCGGGGCGATGATCTACAACGCGTCTAAGGCCAACCGTGCGATCGCGATTCTGGACTTCGGTTCGGACAAGACGTCTACTGACGGTGACTTTACCATCCAGTTCCCAGTCGCAGACGCTTCGAACGCTATCCTCCGCATCGCGTAAGGAAAAAACGTTATGGTCACACTGGTAAACAGAGCCTACGTCAGCACCGCAACTACCGGCACGGGGACGATCACCCTCGGCACTGCGGAGCCGGGCTATCAGGACTTTGCCGCTGCTGGTGTGACCGATGGCGTGACTGTACGATACACGATCGTCGATGGGGTTGCGTGGGAGATTGGCGCGGGGACGTATACGGCGTCAGGAACGACGCTTTCCCGTGGGCCGAGCGAAAGCTCTAACGCTGGCGCTGCGATTACCCTTTCAGGTGATGCCAAGGTTTTTATCACGGCGACATCCGAAGACGTTAGTAAAAACATCGCGCTTGATAGTAAAACCACTGCGTACACAGTTACGGCTGACGATATTGGTAAAATTATCCACGCCACTGGGGATGGCACCTTTACGGTTACGATTCCCGGTGCTTCAACGGCAGGCGCTGGGTTTAATGTAAAAATCTGGAACACTGGCGACGGCACGATTACCATCTCTGGTGGGGGTGTAATCGACGGCGGGTCTCTTACAAGCCGTGTGCTGTATGCGTGGGAAGGTGTTGAGCTTGTTTCAGATGGCACAAACTGGTACAGCGGTTCTACAAAGTCCACACGTTACTATGCTGAAAATGGTAACGACGGAAACACGACACGCCCTATTGCTAGTGGTATCTACAGTATTGCCCTTGGCGGTGCATCTACAGCGTCAGGCGTTGGTTCCTTGGCGGTCGGCCTTTCTACCACTGCCTCTGGTACGTCTTCAAATGCTTTTGGCCGCTCCTCGGCCAACGCAGGTGCGGTCGCTGCAGGGAACGGTTCTCTTGCACTGAATGGTTCTCATGCTGGTGGTGCGGACTCTGTGGCTGCTGGTATTGGGACCAACAACGTTACTTACGGTGCGACAGCAGCGAATGCGATTGCCCTTGGTCAGCTAACAAAAGCTACAGGTGCAAACTCTGTTGCTATTGGGGACAACAGCATCGCAAGCAATACTAGCACGGTTGCCATCGGCACAAGCTCTACTGCCAGCGGTCTTGGCTCTGTTGCCATCGGTAACAGCACCTCCTCAGGAACTCTCTCGCTTTCTGGTAACACAAGCACTGCTTCGGGCGACTACTCTGTTGCTCTAGGCCAGTCTTCGACGGCAAGTGGTGCAAACTCCGTTGCGATTGGTACAAGTGCTTCGGCTACCGTTGCAAACCAGATTGCTCTGGGCGGCACGGCAGACACAGTAAAGATCAGCGGTACCTACACCCTGCCCACCACAGACGGCACAACGGGTCAAGCTCTTATAACAAACGGCTCAGGCACTTTGAGTTTTGCTGATGCCAGCCCCACATTGTATGCTGAGTCTATTGGCACGGGGGGAGCGGTTCCAACCACCCCAACAGCGGATGCTGGCGGAGCGTATAATAGCGTTGCAATAGGAAACGGCGCAGATATTGGGTCAGCTAGGGCGGAGAGCATTGCCATTGGAACTGACGCTTTAACAAATCAATCTCAGGCGATTGCTTTGGGCAAGGCTGCGACTGTAGGTAGTAGTGGATCGTTTGCAACAGCATTAGGCAGAAACTCGCTTGCAAACGGAACCTCGGCTACAGCCATTGGGACATCCTACGCCTCTGGCACCGACAGCTTCGCCGCAGCCATAGCCAATAACACCTCTAGCTATGGCGCTACTGGGGCTAACTCGGTGGCGATTGGGCGCAATGCAAAAGCAACCGCAACATATGCCACCGCTATCGGAAACTCTGTAACAGCTTCCCAAGCTGACGGGGCCGTGGCTATGGGGTCGTCATCAACGGCGTCAGGTCTGGGGTCTACTGCGATTGGTTATCTGAACATCGCAAGCGGCAGTTATTCGCAATCCATTGGTTACGGGGCAAACACACAATCAATTTAC
>Ga0070749_10001701_pt1 | contig 14865 bp, 9 predicted proteins | sample VirMetDEL_Nov_18_FD_75180 | JGI IMG/M metagenome (GOLD analysis project Ga0070749, IMG submission 75180) | Aqueous microbial communities from the Delaware River and Bay under freshwater to marine salinity gradient to study organic matter... | ecosystem: Environmental > Aquatic > Marine > Coastal...
ACTAGCAAAAGTAGATTGGTCTGAAGAAGAAGGTAGATCAGGACAAGACTTTACTGACTTGTTAAATGAAGAAGAAATGCTAAACGACACAATCGATTTCTCATTTGAGTATCATTATGTTGGTGGCGGGGATTGGTCAGACTTAGATCAATACGTTGTCACACTAGCAGAAAAATCAGCAAAACGTGACAATACTAAAGACTTAGATTTGCCAGAAAAAGAGGAGATGGCTGAAGAACAAACTATTAGTTTAGAATCTATTATAAGAAAAACGCAGAAAAAACCTGCAATTAATAAAGCATTATTACCATGACACCAGTAGAAGAATTTGAAAACGCAATAGCATTATATTTTGGAGCACCATATGCAGTCGCAGTAGACTCATGTACACATGCAATTGAATTAAGTTTGCGTTTATTATTAGAAGATAACAAAGAATATAAATTTACATGCCCCAGCCACACGTATCTTAGTGTTCCTATGACATTTGAAAAGTTGCAATTGCCGTGGCAGTTTACAAACGAAGAATGGAAAGACTATTATTATATAGGCGACACTAATGTAATTGATGCCGCTGTGTTATGGAAATCTAATAGTTATATTCCTAGTACACTAATGTGTTTAAGTTTTCAGTTACGTAAGCATTTGGCAGTTGGCAGAGCAGGTATGATACTGTGTGACAACGAAAACGATAGAGATATATTAAAGCAGATGAGACATGATGGCAGACCAAACAATGGGTTTTGGCATGAGATGAAAATAGAAAGAATGGGATATCATTATTATATTACATACGAAACTGCTGTTACTGGATTAGATCAATTTAGAAAACTTGCACAAGAACCTGCAAGAAAATGGACATGGCAAGACTATCCTGATCTTTCTACATACGATATTTTTAATAAGGGAGAAATGACTTATTATGTCTGATTTACAGATAGAAAGAGGATGTTGCGGAGCAATGTGGTATAATGAATATTTGCATTTGCCCTACGAATACGAACCAGTAAGTCAATATCAACTAGCCAACTATGTTGAACAAGGATTTGAATCAGTAAAAAGTTTTACCGGCGAGCGGTACACAGATGAAAATAAACTTCCAAATTTTATTAAACATATGAAAAATTTGTTTAGTTTATTTGATCAAAGGTATGAACTTTTTAAAGTTAGACCATTAGATATTGCCCCTCCTTATAATATAAACGTAAACTTTTACATGAAAAAGTTTAAGGTAGACAGAAATGATATTTGGCATTCTATTGTTATGGTAGAAAACTGGCAGCCGGGTCAACATATAGAAATTAATGGCAAACCTTTTGTTCAATGGAATCAAGGTGATTGGTTTAAGTGGAAGAACACGCCAGACTCTACGTTTAGTTATGCTAATTTTGGTGTCTATAATATGTATATGATACATGTAACCGGAAGAAACACATACACTGGACAGTTACAAGATTTATACACTATGAACTTTCCGGGTAGACACGACAATACTGAAACATCTCATCCTTTCTTTACACTTTCGATTGTACCAGAAATTAATCCAACACGTGACGGGCCTCCCAGTGCAGTCTTTATGGATAACGGGTACATAAAACAGTTAGATAAAATAGAATTGACTAGCAGAGAAAAACAAGAACTTATCGATAAAAAGTTTAACATTTATTTGTTTGAAGTTATGGGATTCTACATCGACGGTCAAGAACACACTCCTGCGATTGTAGAAAATATTAAACACGGGGGAACAAAACATACACAAGGTTTCTATTCAGAATTTGCCCCTCCTTATGATTTTGAAAAAATTAGATCAGATGAGTTAGATTCTATTTTGGCATTCCATAAAAAATGGGATTTACCTAGTGGCACAATTACAGTACATACTGGAGAATACAATATTGAGGGGAAAATTCCTTATTATGAAAAAGATTTAAACATTATATGTGATGATTTATATCTGCGTACTTTAACCTCAATTCAAGGCCTAGAAGTCGATACACAAAAAGAGCCGACACGACATTTTATATCACTAAACTGGAGATTTACTAAACATAGACAATTACTAGCAAATTTTTTAGCAGGTGAAAATGGTCACTTAAGTTGGTATTTTAAAAATGAGTTTGATATACTTAATAAAGGTTTGTGGTTTAACTTAGATGAATGGGAAGAAACACATCCTAAACTATACGAGCAACTAAAAATAAACAATCAAAACATCCAACAACGTGCTCCTTTTATGGTAGACAAAAAGTGTACCGACGTGTTAAAAGTAGAACACGATCATTTTGTTCCAATGTGGCCAGACACACCTGAATATTCACCTGGCGTGACTCCATCAATGTGGAATAGCAAGTTTCCGGACTTAAAAGAAGTTTATGAACAGGCATTTGTAGATATAGTAGCAGAAACTAGATTTGCTCAGCCATATGGAAATTATAGTGAAAAAGTTTTACAACCTGTACAATATAAAAAGCCTTTTATATTACTAGCACCACCGCATACTTTAAAGTATCTTAAAGAACACGGGTATAAGACGTTTGATAAATGGTGGAATGAAGATTATGATGAGTGTGAAGATCACGGAGAACGTCTAGCAAAAATATTTACAGTTATACAAGACATTTTGATGAAACCAATGATTGAATTAGGTGATATGTATAGAGAGATGTCAGAGGTTATAGAACACAATTATAACAACTATTTGGCCCGTTGTAACTATCCAAATTGGACTAAAACAGAAGATTATGACTAAAGAAAAAATATTGCTGATTGCAGGTTGTAGTCATGCCGCTGGTTCGGAGATAGACGGAACAGAAGACAGTTCATATAACAGAGATCATAGTTTTGGCAACATTTTAGCAAAACGATTAGATATGAAACCTGTCAATATTGCAATCGTAGGCGCAACAAATACAGGTATTGCAAGAAGTGTGTTGATGTGGTTCAGAGATGTGTATGATTCAAACACAATGGATGTCAATGTATTAATATCTTGGTCAGAACCTATTAGATTAGAAATTCCTCACAATCATCAATATGATTATGCTACTGCAAATCCAGCAGTTGACTGGTTCGACACTACACAAAACAAATACATGAAAGTAATTATAGGTTGGTTAGGTGGCAGTGACGAAGAAAAAAGAAGAATACCTGACTTGCATAGATTTATGACAGATAATGAACAATACTTGCAAGTGTATTGTGTCAATTTAGTTTTACAATTACAATATATGTTGCAATCTAAAGATATTGGTTATATAATGTGTAATTCAATGCAACAATATACAGAAGACAATGAAGCCATAAAAGATTTTTTGCCTATGGTTGACCCTACTAAATACTATCAGATGCATGAATTGGATGAGGGCTTCTATCCGAAGTACAAACGTCTGGGATATGTCAACGAAAAAGCAAAATACTGGCATCATGGCGAAGAACCTCATATGTTATATGCAGAAGAACTATTACTGTTCAATGAGGAAAACACATGTTTAAAAAATTATTAGAAAAAATCAAACGTTTCTTTAGAAAACTATGGGACTTGTTAAAGTATCCATACGTTAAGTTTAAAAGAGAACGGGAATACAGACGCAGACTTAAAGAACTCAGAAAACGAGATCCATTTATTTACAAGTAAAATATGAGTAGAAAAAATAGAAAATATTTAGGGCTAAGTTGTGGTTTCCACGATGCCGGGGTAACTCTTATCGATCACAACGGTGAAATACTTTTTGCTGGGCACAGTGAAAGATACAGTAAAAAGAAACACGACAAAGACCTGTGTATTGATATTATAAAAGAAGCACTTTCTTATTGTGATCAAAAGAAAGATTACTTAACAGTTAATTATTATGAAAGACCCTGGCTCAAAGCCATACGTCAATTTAGAGCAGGTCAGAAATTGGGCCCGTTCATAGCAAGAGACCTTATAGGACCTAAAGTTCATAACTATTTGCATGACTGGATTTTAGATTCGTTTGAACCAAAACTACTCATTGAACATCCTTTTTATGATGCATTGCCCCTTAATACTCACACGCATCATAAATGTCATGCGGCCGCCGGCTTTCAAACGTCACCCTATGACGAAGCAACTGTAGTTGTTATTGATGCTATCGGTGAACTAGATAGTGCAACTATATGGCATGCATACTATGACAAGAAAGGCAATGCAAAGTATAAAAGATTATGGTCGATGAAATACCCTAACTCTATTGGTTTATATTACAGTGCAATGACACACAGAGTTGGCTTACGACCACTAGACGAAGAATATATCTTAATGGGTATGGCCGCATATGGCGAAAACAAACATACTAGTGAACTTGAAAATTACTTTGGAGCACATACAGATCAATTAGAATTTAAAACTAATTCACATATAGGTGTTGATCCTAAATTCTTAGAAGGCGCAGACGACTTTGATATTGCCGCATCATCACAAGCATATGTTGAAAGATTAATCAACATTGTAATGAACAAAGCAAAGATCAAAGGCAAGAGCAGAAACTTAGTGTACGGTGGAGGTGTTGCTCTTAACTGTTCAGCAAATAGATTGCTAGGCGAATACTTTAAAAACATATGGATCATGCCCAATCCAGGTGATGCTGGTAACTCATTAGGAGCCGCGGCATTAGACTATGGTAAAAAATTAAACTGGAAGAATGCATTCTTAGGTACTAACATACCAGGTGAGTATCCAGTAGACGCAATGGTTAAAGCACTAAAGAAAGAAAAGATTGTAGGTATCGCATCAGGTAGAGCAGAGTTTGGCCCCAGAGCATTAGGTACTAGAAGTTTACTAGCAGACCCAAGAGGTCCTAAGATAAAAGACAAGGTAAACGAAATTAAAAAGAGACAAAAGTTTAGACCGTTTGCTCCTATGATCTTAGAAGAATTAGTTGATGATTACTTTGTTATGCCACCTGGATGGCCCAACTCACCCTATATGCAAGTAGTTGCACCTTGCAGACATCCTAAAAAGTTTCCTGCTATTATACATGCTGATGGCACAAGCAGAGTACAAACTGTACCTAAAGATGACACCGGTATTAGAAAATTATTAGAAGCATGGTACAAAGAAACAGGTTGTCCTATACTTCTAAACACATCATTAAACATCAGAGGAGAGCCCATGGTTAATGATAGATCAGACGCAGACAGATTTGAAAAACTTTACGGCACACGTGTTATTTCATAAGTACATGTATGCTGAGAGACGTATTTTACTTTGGTGAAAAACCCAACGTTCATCCTAGAGAACGGTTTGCAAAAAACATAGACGATGCACGTACACAGTGCAGAACAAGCCACTTTTGGATAATCAATGAACACTGTGATTATTCTATCTTTGATTGGGACTTTGATTTCGACTTCTTACCTGATGAAGATGTATGGGCGGAAGATCATAATAACATTTGGCCTAGTCAATATCAAAAAGACTCTGGTACATGGTTGTGTCCTAAAGAACACTCAGACATTAGAGTTTATAGACAAGACGTAAACCCTGTTAGTCGTAAACGTGAGCCTAGTGATCATTGGAAGATATTAGATAACATTGATAAATCTAAATTCGACTTTACATGGCATCCTGATCCGACAGATCCTCCCTACATATACAAGTGGGGTAATAAATTTTATCCTGTCGAATTACAGACTGTACTAGAATATCATACACCAGGTAACAATGGTCATGTAAAATACATGAAAGAAATCGTTGAGTTGTTACCTAATACTGACTGCTTAACTATACATCAACCAGTTGACGAAAGCAAGTGGGACTTAAGTTGGCGCCCTGATCCAATGGACACACCATATATCTATGTCTGGGGGAATAAATGGGTCCCTGGCGAATTAGATCCAACACTTACATACAAAGTTCCCGGCGCAACAGAAAAGAAATATATGCCCGATCTTATTCCTGTGTTACCAGAGAATGATCGCTGGGTAAAACACGCCGATGTTGTTAATTTTGATTTTTCTTGGAGACCTGATCCTAGAGAGCCTGCATTTAATTATGTATGGGGCAACAAGTATGAGCCTGCTGAAATTCAACCAACCCTTGAATACATAATGCCAGGCGCAACAAAAACAAAATATATGAGTGAACATGTTGAAGTATTACCCCAGTGGGATAGATGGGTAGAACATGTTCCTGTCAATAAAGAAGGAAGTGAAGAAAGCGGTTTTGACTTTAGTTGGAGACCTGACCCAAGAGAACCAGCATATAACTATGTATGGGGTAACGAATATGAACCCAGTGAAATAAACCCAACACTGGAATATAGAATGCCTGATGCTACTCAGATCAAGTACATGGAAGGTGTTGTCAAAGTATTGCCTCAATGGGATAGGTGGGAATTTGTAGAAGACGTAATTAAAGAACAATTTGATTTTTCTTGGAGACCAGATCCATTAGAACCCCCATTCATTTATATATTTGGTAATCACTTGTATGAAGGTTCTGTAATGCCAACGTTGAAATATACAATGCCCGGCGCAACAGAAATCAAATATGTAGAAGACATTAAACCTAAATTAGCATCAAAGCCAGAACTGTTTGAGCATTTAGAAGATTCATACGGCATTGATTACTCTTGGAGACCTGACCCTACATCACCACCTTATATCTATGCTTGGGGTAATCAGTGGAACGAACCTACAGATAAAGTTAGTATTCAGTTTGTAGTAGAAGGAGCAACTGAATACAAGTACATGGATGAACGTGCTACACGTAGACCATGCATGGACAACTGGGTAACACCAGATAATATAGACCACAAATTATTTGGCTATAGTTGGGAACCTAACCCCAACGAACCTGCTATGATACATGAGTTTGCTACACAGTGGCAAAAAACAGGTGGACCATGTTATGTAGTAGAAGGAGCAACATCTACAAAATATGAAGACATTATCAAGGCTAAAGCACTTCCTCAAAAAGAAAACTGGAAAGTACCTGCTAATATTGATACTGATCGATTTGATTTTTCATGGCATCCAGATTCTACTAGCCCTCTTTACATATATCATTTTGCAACACAGTGGGCTTTAAGTGGCGGTCCTATTTACATGACTCCAGGTGCAGAAGAAGTCAAGTATATTGATGATCAAATTGCACAAGCAACACCTTGTAAAGATAACTGGGAATACGATCCTAAATTAATCGATGAAAATGAATTCGATTTTAGTTGGCATCCATACGTAGAAGATCAGCCATATGTATATGTCTTTGGTACCCAGTGGCAAAAGACAGGTGGACCTGTTTATCGTACTCCGGGTGTACATGCAGGGTCTCCAACAAAATATATTGACACACGTATTTTAAAAGCAAAACGTTTACCTAACGAAAATGCATTTACAATATTAAACAAAGCAGTAGTAAAAGATTTTGATTATAGTTGGCATCCAGATGAAACAGAAGAAGCATACATTTATCAATTTGGTAATCAATACTATAGTGCAGAAATTATGCCCACTGTACAATACAGAGTTATTGGCGCAGAACAAATAAAATATGTAAATGATATTGTTGCCACATTAGGACCCAATGATCAGTGGGAAGTTCCTGATAATATCGATGACACTGGTTTTGATTACAGTTGGGTACCGAATCCCAAGGACCCGCCTTATATCTATGAGTTCCCCACTCAATGGCAAAAGACAGGTGGTCCAAGATACGTAGTTGAAGGAGCGTCTGAAGTCAGTTATGTAGACTCTCAAAAAGTAAAACGTCTATCCAGCAAACATAACTGGACAACGATCAACAAGATAGATGAAGATTCTTTCGATTGGTCTTGGCATCCAGACGCAACTTCTCCTCCTTACATATACAGATTCCCAACACAATGGGCATTATCTGGTGGACCTGTTTATACAGTAGAAGGTGCAACAGAAGTAAAATATTCAGAAGATCAAGTTGCAAGAGCAATACCTAACAAAGACAACTGGGTTTACGATCCTGAATTAGTTGATGAAGATCAATTTGACTATTCATGGCACCCCTACGCAGAAGACGAGCCTTACATTTATGTCTTTGGTACACAGTGGCAAAAGACAGGTGGACATATTTACATGACACCCGGAGTACATGAAGGCTCACCTAGAAAATATATCGACCCTCGTATTTTAAAATCTAAACGATTACCTAATCCTAATGCAAAAGAGTGGGGTATATTAGGTAATTATAAAGTTGCTAATTTTGAATGGTCTTGGCACCATGACGAAACAGAAGAACCTTTCATCTATCGTTTTGGTAGCAAATATTATCCTGCTGAAAAAATGCCTGTCATTGAGTATAGAGTAGAGGGCGCAAAAGAAATAAAATATATTAATGATTTAAACGATGCATGTAAGTTACTACCAAGACCTGAGTTGTTTGAACATTTAGAAGATTGTGAACTAGAAGATTATGCATGGGTACCTGATCCAGACGAACCCCCTTTCATTTATGCTTGGGGTAACCAATGGAACAAGCCACAAGATAAAATCAGTGTAACATATACTGTTCAAGGAGCAACTGAATACAAGTATATGGATGAACGTGCTATACGTAAACCAGTTTTTGATAATTGGCAAGTACCAGAAGATGTTGAACACGGAGAGTTTGATTTCTCATGGGAGCCTAGTCCATATGAAGAACCGTGGATATACCAATTTGGTACACAATGGCAAAAAACAGGTGGACCAAAATATATTGTTGACGGCGCAACTGAAATCAAATACGTTGAAGTTGAAAAAACAGTTAAACGCAAGCCCAGCAGAGATAACTGGCAAGTACCTGATAGTGTAGACGTTGATGATTTTGATTTTTCATGGCACCCAGACGATAACGACCCAGCGTACATTTATCAGTTTGGTACACAATGGGCATTGACTGGTGGTCCTAGATATATTATTAAGGGTGCAAAAGAAGTCAAGTATATTGAAGAACCGCTTGCTAAAGCAAAACCAGATAAAACAAACTGGGAAATACCACATGACATTGATGAAGAAACGTTTGATTGGTCTTGGCATCCATATGCTGAAGATGATCCGTTTATCTATCAGTTTGGTACACAATGGCAAAAGACAGGCGGCCCAAGGTACATTGTTAAAGGCGCACAAAAAGTAAAATATATCGACCCTCGTATCTTAAAAGCAATCAAAGTTCCTAATCCAAACGATCCAAATTGGAATGTATTAAACGGAGCACAAATCGAATACTTTGATTGGTCGTGGCATCCAGATCATACAGACGGTCCATTCATTTATGTGTTTGGTAATCAGCATCACAATGCAGAAGAATTTCCTACTGTAGAATATCGTATGCCCGGAGCCACAGAAACAAAGTATATACATGATATCGTAGCACAACTAGAACAAAGCAAACATAACTGGAAGATTGCTCCTACATGTGATGTTAATACGTTTGATTTTTCTTGGAGACCGTCTCCTCTTGCACCTGCTTATAATTATCAGTTTGGTACTGTAGCAGACCAAGAAGACGGCCCTAGATATATTGTTGATGGAGCAACTGAAACTGTATACAAAGAACGCCTACAACGCAAATCAGATGGTATCAGCATACCTAAATATTATATCACAACAACACTAGAAGACTTAGTACGTGAACACCCTACTGAGATATTTTGGGCTGTCAGAAAAAGCATTGACTACACAGATTTTGATTTTGATTGGAGACCTGCAAAAGTACAAATTGCTTGGGAAACTGATTATGTACATGTATTCGGTTCTCCAGAAAGTGCTACAACACAAACATACTTTGTTAGTGCTAAGAAATTCTTAGGTGGATTTAGAAACTTTAAGTATGTTGACGATCAAGGCATTGATGAAAAATCACTAGCAAAATTATTTGTCAAGCCTGACATGTTTTATGTTGATAGAGGTAACAAAGAATCTAAAGAGCGTTTTGAAAAATTACAAGCAAGATATCCAAATATGCAAAAAACAAGATATCTTAATTCTTGGGTAGATACAGTTAATCGTTGTATTAATAGAGCGACTACAGATTTATTATGGGTATTAAACTCTGAGTTAGATTATGCAGAGTTTGATTTTGAATACTATCCCAATCCTTGGCAGATGAAGATGGTTACAATCTTTGGCACACAGTGGTCACATTGGGGCACGACATATCTAGTTAACCGAGAAACATTTGGTCAAGATACAAAATACATTAAAGTCATTGAACACCTAAACAATTTAAACTTTGTTAAACATATAAGAGCAAAAGCAACAGAGTGTGTTTATGACATTGTTGTAGTTGATCATGGTAATAAAGAAACCGAATCAGTTATCAAACAATTACAAGCAAAAGCACCTAGACAAAATGTTTCTTATATTAGTCATTCTGGTGATTATGTACAGGATATGAAACAAATTGTTGATGTTCAACCCAAGAAAAAAGAACATTATATTTGGGTAGCATCATCTATTTGTGATTATAGTGACTTTGATTTTTCATATATTTGCGATCCTTTTGCACGTGACAATTTGCACGTGTTCCCTAGCGACAAGCAAAAGTTCGGCGATACATTCTTTATGGATGTAAACAAAACACGTGAACTATTAGAAAATAAAACTATTACAAAAACATTAGAAGATTATGACAATGTTAATTATAATCAAACACTACGAGCAAAGCGCCTGAGAGCGCCTGTAATCGTCTCTGACGAAGATTCTCATGTAAAGAGTATCAAACAAATAGAAGATTTCCCATACAGTATTCTAGTTTCTAGTACTGATAAAGATTTGCAAGTTGTAGAAGAAGAACCAATGTCATTGTGGACAGAAGAATCTAAAACTATTATTGTACAGTCAACTGGTGCAACAAGAATTGTTGTGCCAAAAGAAGTTAAAGAAGTTGTTAAAAGAGAACTATACGAATACCCATACATTAAGACTGCTAATCGATTAGCATTGTCGAAACCAATGGACATAGTGTTTTTATCAAACGGCGAAACTGGAGCAGAGGAAAATTGGAGTCATCTGCAAAAAATAACGAAGGGACTGCCCAATCGTGTTGTCAGAGTTGACGGTGTTAATGGTCGTGTGCAAGCATACCACGCATCGGCTGAAGCATCTGAAACCCCTTGGGCATTTACCGTGTTTGCAAAACTCAAAGTTTCACCTAAGTTTGATTTTAACTGGCAACCTGATCGTATGCAAGCACCAAAGCATTATATCTTTCAAGCAAAGAATCCCGTTAATGGATTGATATATGGTCACCAAGCAATGATTGCATACAATAAAAAATTGACACTTGATAACCCGGGGTATGGATTAGACTTTACACTAGACGATCCTCACGCAAGTGTTGAATTGTTATCAGGTACAGCAATGTACAACACAGACGCATTCTCTACTTGGCGAACAGCATTTAGAGAAGTTATTAAGTTGTTAGTAGACGATACCGATATTAGTAAAGAAAGATTAGAAGTATGGTTGAACACAGCAGATCCTAAACAAGACTTTTTCCAAGATTCGATTAAGGGGGCATTGGATGCTGAAGAATATTTTAACGAAGTAGACGGTGACTTTGAGAAGTTGCGTCTAAGTTACGAATGGGAATGGTTAAAGCAACGTTACGAAGAAGTATCGTACTAAATGCATACATTAGAGTTTGATAACGGTATAGTTATAGACTACAAATCTGAAGATGACGGCGGCGGTTCTGAACAGTATACAGATTTTCTTGACCACTTTAAGTCAACAGGTAAAAAATACAAGCATTGTTTAGAATGGTGTTCAGGTTTGGGTGCAATTGGTTATAGTTTACTAGATGCAGGAATCTGCGAGACTGTAACGTTTATGGATATACACAAACCGTCGATAGAAAATGCTTTGCGTAATGCTGAAAAAAATAATGTTAGTGATAAAGTCCAAGCATACCATTTAGATGCTATACAAAAATTACCTAAACATTTAATGTTTGATTTAGTTGTAGGTAACCCTCCTCACAGTCAGGGCAACCCAGAAAATTTTGAGGGCGATTGGTATAGAAAAATAGTAGATAATAATTGGGACACTCACAGAGAGTTTTTTGTTAATATTAAAAATTACTTAGATCCAAACAGTGACATAATACTCTCAGAAATAGAAAACCACTCAGTATCAAAAGTGTTGATAACAATGGCTGAAAGTTTTGGTTTGAAATTTGCTAATTTTGCGCCTGCCCCAAAATTAGCAAAAACAGGCAACGCAACTGGATTACTGCACATATACCAAAACTGATTTACCCAAAATACTTGTTTTACTATTACACGTTGTAATATACTAAATACTGTAACAACCAGGAGAGTTCCTATGAAAAGAGTAATATCATTAGTAGCAGTAGTAATACTAGCCTTTTTGACTCAGCCTGCATTTGCAGACAAGTCTTATGAAAGAGTAGTGCGTGAACATTATCCCGTGACTGGTCCTGTAAGAATTGAACATGGTCACCAGGTGCATTATCCGAGGGGCTGGACTTTAAAGAAACATCATTATGGTTCTTATATGTCACCAAATCATCATCATCATAGACATACTATTGTAGTTAGACCTAACAAGTATTATGGTCATCACGGTAATCACAAAGACGGTCTAGACCGAGCAGAACAAGCAATTGACATTGCAGTTAAAATTGCTGTTTTAAAAGAGATTTTAAAAGATTGACGAATAAATTAATTTTAGTATACTAGAGGAGATGTTATCTCCTCTTTTTATTTATGGATAAATAATATATTATGTATTCATTTGTGCCGCACGATGACAATTTGATCTATAAAGTTCCAGTTTTTCCGTTGATTGATACGGAATCCTTGTTAGCGGAATTTTTAGAAATAAAAGATAATTCAGATATCGTAAGGCCTGCAAAGGTTTCGGCTCCGGGGTGTGTAGCCTATCATTTCTCACATCAGCAAAATCATTTAGGTGGTATAATAAACCAGATAAAAGATTACAACATACCTGATTGTCTTCCGGCATTAAAAAAAACTATCCACCAATTCCGAGTTTATGCAAATATGCAAATAGGAATTCCTAGTATTACATATGCATTATTGGAACCATTATCTTGTTATAAATGGCATGTAGACGAGAACGCAAGAGTTGTAATAAAGAAAAATAATATGTCTAAGAAATCGTCTTTTGATGATTTTTGGACAAATGATCAAGGTAATAATGTCGTATATCACATACCGATAACTTCTAACGACGGTTGTTGGTTCTTGTATGAACATAAAGTATTCCATATGCCGGCTGATGGTAGTTTGTATAAAGTTGACAACCATATACATCACACGTTTCTTAATTCTGGTCCTACGCCACGAATACATATTCTTATAAACGGTTAAAATCTATGGCGTCTTGGATACCTCACAACGATAATTTAATTGCTAAAATTCCATCGCTGTCGGTGAATACTAACAAATTATTGGCCGAGTTTCAAGTTTTAAGAGAAAATGATGAACAAGAAAGTTATGTGACTGGCGAAGATACCGGTGTGTTGACATGCATACGCAATGCTGGTATGCCTGAAGTTCCAGAGTATTTTCAAACAACAATTGCATATCTAGTACCAGTACAAAATGACGAGAGTCTTGTAAATCGCAACGGTCTTCATATACCTGATTATCTTCCAGAACTACAAATCACTGTAAAGAAATTATTAGTATATTTAAATTTTGATTTAGTAAATCCCCAGATCATGTATGCAATTTTAAAAACAAATGGATTATATAGGTGGCATATAGATATGAACCCACAATTAAACAAAACTAATAAAGTGTTTCATATACCTTTAACGTCAAATGAAGGGTGTTGGATGGTGTATGACAATACTACTTTTCATTTACCACCAGACGGGAGTATATACAAAGTAAACAATGGAGTGTATCATACCTATATTAATGCAGGACCAACAGAACGAATACATTTACTTATTAATGGATGAGAATAAATACTATTATGCAGATCACCGAACTAGAGAAATTTAAATTAGAAGATGCGGTTAAGTTCAATGACGAACTCAATCCCCTCCTGTTTGACGGCACAAAACTCAAACCAAACATCAAAAAGCAATTAGAAATTATCGCTGATGACTTTATTGAGTTTATGGGAATACCCAATCTTGCTATCGAAGATATCATTATTACTGGATCTAACGTAGCATACACGTATACTCCTCACTCAGATTTAGACTTGCATATATTAATAGATTTTAGTCAACTGCCTGATAATGAAGTATACCAAGAATTATTTAAAGCAAAGAAATCATTATACAACGACACTTACGACATTACAGTAAGAGATATCCCAGTTGAACTTTATGTGCAAGATACTGCACAACCTCACGTAAGTTTAGGAGAATACAGTGTACTTAGAGATAAAATGACACGTATACCCACAAAGAAACGTGCAAACTTTGATCAAGCAGATGCGGCATTGAAGTTTGAAAAATTAGAAGAATTTATTTTAGAAGCACTTAAACAACAAGACAAAGAAAAAGTAGAAAAAGCAATTGACATTGTTAAAAGATACAGACAAGCAGGCTTAGATAAACATGGCGAGTTTGGTCCTGAAAATTTAGCATTTAAAGCCGCTAGAAGCAGAGGATACTTCCAAGCCTTGTTTGATCTTAGAAACGAATTACGATCAAAAGAACTATCTATCGAAGAAGAATTATTCCGCAGAACATTTGAAGAATCACATGGTATTGAAAAACTAGACGCACCAACTCCATCAGTTGACGATTTGTGTCAGAAATACAACGTAAACAGACGAGAAGTATTACAACAATTAGATAAAGGTATCAAGGTAGAAAAAGAACATACATCAGACAAAGCCAAAGCAAGAGAAATAGCATTAGATCATTTGGGTGAAAAA
>Ga0070749_10001706_pt1 | contig 14856 bp, 15 predicted proteins | sample VirMetDEL_Nov_18_FD_75180 | JGI IMG/M metagenome (GOLD analysis project Ga0070749, IMG submission 75180) | Aqueous microbial communities from the Delaware River and Bay under freshwater to marine salinity gradient to study organic matter... | ecosystem: Environmental > Aquatic > Marine >...
AGTAAAATTAAAAAATAAAAAAAATTAAATATGGAAGAAACAAAAGTTTTAAACGGTGGATTAGCGGTTGATGATAGAGGTTCTGTTAGTTTTGTTAACGACTTCAATTTCGAGGAAGTTAAAAGATTCTATCAGGTAGAAAATCACCGAATAGGTTTTATTAGAGCGTGGCATGGTCACAAAAAAGAAGGTAAATATGTTTACGTAACTAGTGGGTCTGCATTAGTAGGTGTTGTAGACATGGAAACAGAAGAAATTAATAAATTCGTACTAAGTAGTAAATCACCAAAAATCTTATGGATACCCCCAGGTAACTATAACGGTTTTAAATCATTAGAAGAAAATACTAAAATCATGTTTTTCTCTACTACCACTTTAGAGGAAAGTTTAGGTGATGACATTAGACAAGAATACGATAAGTGGGATATTTGGCAAGAAGATTATAGATAATATGAAAGAACAGAAAATTTTTGTGTTTGGTAAATCAGGTATGTTAGGACGTTATGTTTATTCATACCTTAAAGAACAAGGTTATAATGTTATTGGGGTTGGTAGAAAGGATGTTGACGCGTCTAACTACATGACAATGTTACAGAAGTACATACAATATAGTATGTCAGAAGGAGATGTGGTAGTTAATTGTATGGGTACTATAAAACCTAGAGTAGATGAATTAGGTGATATTAATGCAATCATAGTTAATTCCCTATTTCCGAGAGAACTCGCTAATCTTTGTGAACAATATAAGATTAAATTAATTCACCCAACAACTGATTGTGTGTACACAGGTTCTAAAGGTGATTACGATGAAAACGACCCTTATGATGTGTCAGACGTTTATGGTATGAGTAAAGCACTGGGGGAACCCAATAATTGTACTGTAGTTAGGACTTCCATTATTGGTGAAGAAGTAGGTCAAGGGCGTTCGTTGGTTGAATGGATTAAAGGTAATAAAGGTGGTAACACTAACGGGTATTTAAACCATTATTGGAATGGTGTTACTTGTTTACAGTTTGGTAAGATTGTTGAAACAATGATTGAAAAGGATTTGTTTTGGACGGGTATTAAACACTTACATTCCAATAAAGTAGATAAGTATGAGTTATCATCAATGATTAATACACATTTCAACTTAGGTATTACTATTAAACCTGTTGAGGTTCCTGTATCGGTAGATAGGTCCATGACTACAATCCACGAAGATAACCTAAAAGAATTTAATATTCCCAATTTGAATACACAAATTAAGGAAATGTACGAATTTCATAATATTTTAATTAAATATGATGTCTAAACAAAATATAGATAAGGTTCCACCAAAAGGGCCGATTAAATTTTCAATAACACTTTCAGAAGAACAAAAATTAGCAAAATCTGAAGTTTTACAACACCCATTTAATTTTATTGTAGGTAAAGCGGGTAGTGGAAAAACACTATTAGCTTGTCAAATAGCTTTAGATATGTTATTTAAAAGAGACATAAATAAAGTAATAATTACTAGACCTACAGTTTCTACTGAAGACAACGGTTTTTTACCTGGTTCTGAAAAAGAAAAAATGGAACCATGGTTAGTTCCAATTAGAAGTAATATGAGAAAAGTTTATAATAAACCTACAATATTACAAAAATTAGAACAAGAAGAAAGTATTGAATTAGTTTCTTTAGCTCACTTTAGAGGTAGAACATTTGAAAATTCTGTTGTTATTGTAGATGAATTTCAAAACTTAACAAAATCACAATTAAATATGGCTTTAGGTAGATTAGGGAGAAATTCAAAAATGATATTTTGTGGTGATAATCAACAAATTGACTTAAAAGACCCTAACTATTCAGCTATTCATGAAGTAGCAAAAATACTATCTTCAAAGTATGTTTTTAAATTTGTTTTAACCGACAATCATAGACACGAAGCTATTGATGATGTCTTATCCTTATTAAGTGGTTACTAATAGTTTACTACTTAAAATTTTAACTTACAATTAATTAATGAAAAAAAAGATTTATATAGAAATTAATAATATACTTAGAAATATAAATTCTAAGACTATACAAGTATATAAAGCTGACAATTTAGAACATGAATTACCTGAAGAATATAATGGTGAAGATTTACAAGAATTTTTAAATTTTGAAACAAAAGAAGATTTATTAGAATATATGTATGTGGAATGTCCTATGAGGATATTCGGTTATTCTAATGAATGTGAAGAAGGTGGTTCACTTATGATTAATGAATTTTATAAAAAATATAGAGATAAGCATCATATAGTTTTATTTTCTAATGAAATTGAAAAATCTAAACCAGCCACTTTAATGTTTTTGGCTAGAATTGGTGTTTTAATTGATAATATAGAATTTTACGGTTTAGAGGATTTTGAAACAGTAAATAAAAAAGCAGATATTATTATAACTAATAATAAAAATTTCATTAATAATTCTGACGTAACCTATATACAAATAAAACAAAAAGAATCTGAAGAAAAAAATAAAAACATTTTTCAAATTCCATCGATAAAAAATTTAGTAGAACATGAATATATTGAAAGAAATGAACTCGATTAAAGAATTTCAAGTTGACATAATGGGCAGTAAAATGGTTATAGATTTAGATGAAATGATGAATTTTATAATGTTAGACAAATCAAAATCAGAAATTGTGGATGATGAAAATAAATCAGAAATTGACCCTATGGAATATGATTTTGCTATAAATGCTGCAAAATATGAAATGGTAAAATTATTAATAGATGTTCTATTATCTACCAATGAAGAAATTGATGAAAAGATGGGGTATAAAAGTCTTGATAATTTAAGTTTTCCATTTAAATTATCTTTTAATACCTTAATTCAATATAAAATAATAAAAGAAGTAAATTAAATTAAAAAATGGCAAGTAACATTAACGTAAAAAAAATAGAAGATTCACTACAATTAGTTAAAAATAAAGAATCTAAAATTTTTATCTTGACCCAAGATACAAAGGGTAATCCTAAAGCTTCTGTTAGATATAATTATCAGATGGTTAAATCTTTAATTGACGCTGGATATAACGCTTTTATTCTACATGAAAATGAAGATTATAAAATTAATGATTCACAAAATGGTGAGTGGATGTCTATCAGTGAGTGGTTAGGTGAAGAATATTCTCAATTACCACACGCTTGTGTTAGTTCTGGTGATTTATCAGTAGGTCCTTCAGATGTATTAATTGTGCCAGAATTATTTGGACATGTAATGGAACAAACAAAAAACATGGCTTGTACTAAAGTTGTTTTATGTCAATCATATGATTATATTTTTGAAATGTTACAACCTGGTGTTAATTGGGCAAACTATGGTTACACACAAGTAATTACTACATCAGAAATATCTAAAGAATATATTTTATCTGTATTCCCAAATGTGGAAGTTAGTGTTATTCCACCATCAATTACTGAAGATTTTAATAAAAGTGAAAAACCAGGAAAACCATTAGTAGCAATTCATACTAGAGAACCTAGAGATACAATGAAAATAGTTAAAACTTTCTATGCTAGATATCCACAGTTTAAATGGGTAACATTTAGAGATATGAGAGGAATGTCTACTAAATCATTTGCTGATACATTGCAAGATGTGGCTGTAGGTGTTTGGGTAGATGATATTTCTGGTTTTGGTACGTTCCCATTAGAATGTATGAAAAGTGGTGTACCAGTAATTGGTAAAATACCTAATTTGAAACCAGAGTGGTTACAAGAAGAAAATGGTTTTTGGAGTTATGAATTTAATCAATTAGTTGATGTTATTAATGCTTATATTAAAACTTGGTTAGAAGATTCTGTACCAACCGAATTGTTTGAAAAAATGGAAGAAACTGTCTCTACTTACACTTATGAAAAACAAAATAAAGAAGTTAACGTATTCATTGAGAAGTTAATGAAAGTTAAAGAAGAAGAATTAGAAAACGCAATTAATAAACTTACCGTAAACGAAGAAAACTAAAATGAAAGATTTAACAATTATATTACCTATTCATGTAACAAATGAAAAGACTGATGATTTATTTAAAAACGCAATTAAAAGTATAACTACACAAACTGTAGAAGATAAACCAAAACTTTTAATTGTTAGAAGTAATGATTTAAAACTTAAAAACTATTTAGATAAATTTGATTTTGAAAATTTAGATGTTGAAATTATTGAAAATTTAGATGACACTTCTTTTATGGGTCAAGTAAATTTTGGTGTTGAAAATGTAAAAACTAAATGGTTTTCTGTGTTAGAGTACGATGATGAATATTCTACAATTTGGTTTAAAAATGTTGCGAAATATTCTAAAGAATATACAGATGTTGATGTTTTCTTACCTCTAGTAGTTGATGTTACAGCTGAAGGTGAATTTATTAATTTTACTAACGAGGCTGTTTGGGCTATGAATTTTAGTGACAAAATGGGTTATCTAGATAATGAATGTTTATTAAGATATCCTAATTTCCAAACCAGTGGTATGGTTATCAATAAAGAAAGTTTTGAAGAAATTGGTGGATTTAAAAGTAGTATAAGATTAACATTTGTTTATGAATTTTTACTTAGAGCTACTTATAACGATTTGAAAGTATTTACAATTCCTAAAGTTGGATATAAACATACCAACATGAGACCAGATTCTTTATTTTGGAATTACAAATTTAATAAAGATGAATTAATTGATAGTAAAGAAGCATCATTTTGGATTGATACGGCTAAAAAAGAGTATTTCTTCAGTAGTGATAGACAAATAACGTATACTGAAGAATAATGTTTAAATGCCTAGACCTAAATCTAAAAATACCATGTATTTCGGTGAGGAACAAGAATATGCGGTTAAAATGTTTTTAACCGCAACTACCTTAACTGAAAGAAATGAAATATATGTAAATTATTTATATGAACCATTAAATAAAATGATAGATAGTATCATTAGGAGATATAAATTGTATCGTAAAAATCAAGAATTTAGGGACATCCATGCCGATGTCCTTTCTTTTTTGATAACTAAAGCTGAAAAGTTTAAACCAGAAAAAGGTAAAAAAGCTTATTCATATTTTGGTACTATTTGTAAAAATTATTTGATGGGACAAATAATTAAAGACCAAAAATTACAAAATAGGAATGTATCTTATGAAGACATTTCTAAATCCATAGAAGAAAGACCAGACCAAGTATATTATATGGGTAATCATGAAGAGTCTGACACTAGTAAATTTTTCATTCAACTGGTTGATGAAATAGAAGACTTTATGGCCACAACACAATTAAATGAAAATGAAATTAAAATAGGTTCAGCCTTAATGGAAGTTTTTACTAATTATGATGAAATATTTATACACGGTCAAGGAAATAAATTCAACAAAAACTTAGTTCTTTTGAACTTAAGGGAAATGACTAATTTATCTACAAAAGAAATTAGAAGTTCATTAAAAAAATTCAAAACAATCTATAAAGGACTTATTGAGGGTTATAAAGATTAAGATTTTTCTTGTTGTAATATTTATGCAATAAATTTATTTATTATGCCGAGAGCTAAAAAAAAACAAATCAAGTTAGACCAAGAAAGTGTATTGGCTCTATTACAAGAAGTCTACAATGAATGTGTAGAACAAAGAACTACAGCAATACGTATACAGAACAAAATGTTAAGTTTTATGCAAGGACCAGACGATTTACAACAATTAGGTCCTGTAATAAAAGAACAACAAAAAGTAATAGATTCTGCTCTAGAGAAAAAAATACAATTAGCTAAAATTCAAAGTTCATTAGTTCAAAAAGAATTAAGTAGTAATAATATTAGTACTAGTTTATCATTAGAAGATAGAGAGAGTTTAAATAGTCTATTAAATAAAGAAAAGAGTGATGGGGATAACTCAACAGAATATAATATGTAATGGCTCAAGATATTGGAAATACCAAAAAAGAAGGTTTAAACGGACTTCAAAATTTAACAAATACTAGAGATGCTATAGAATCTTTAGATGAAGACGCTAAGTTGAGTACACTAATGTCTTCATTAGATTCGGTAAGTGCAAATGTAGAAGAAGATGAAGGTAATATGTTACAATATTTCACGGACCTTTTAAAGAATTTGGGGGGTGACGAATCAGTTAACAAACTTAGAAAAAAAATTGTTAAAGACCTTAGTGGTAAAATATCTGAAGAATGTAAAGAAATTTTGTTTGAAGAATTGATACAATTTATAAATTGTAATCTAGATTTTGTTATCCCATCAGCTGATGGATTAGGTGGTGTTGATAATTCAATGGTTATCCCAGTTAAAAGTATGGACCCATTTAAAATATTACAAAATTCACCAACGACTAAAATAGGTAAAGCTACCTATGAAAAAAGTGAACCCACACAATTAGTATTCCCATACTCTACAAATAGAGAATTATATACTAGATTAGAAAACCCAACATCGGCACAAGATTATTTTGGTGTTTCTGGTCAAAGACTTTTCACAATAGAATTTGATGGTTCAGCTAATTATATTGTAAAACCAGTAGGTTTAGATGATACGTTTAATGATAACACAATAACTAATGATAATGATAGAAAAATAACTACTTTTTTAAGAGATTATTATGATTCAATAAAAATATTTGAAGCACAAAACTTTTTAGGCATATTATTAGATAGCACATCTGGTTTTCTAAGTATACAAGGTAATTTAAGTGGTCCAGAAGTAGAGTTAAAAGGTAAATTCGCTAATTTAATTAGTAAACTTTTAAGTGTTTGTGGTGATGAAGGTGATGGGTCGTTAGGTGGAACAATTAATTCATCTGGAATTGGTCATTTATCAGAAGATGGTGGTGATGAAGATATTGAATCTTTTTTTGATTTCGGTGAACAAGATTTAAGAAAAATAAATGAAGATGTTAATTTAAAACTAAATGGTTTAATTAAATTCGTTACTTGTAATGATATTGAAGGTGAAATCAATATTGATGAAATGAATAATGCTATAAATTCACTTTTAGGAGAATCTAATCAAACTGTTGAAGGTGTTATGTTAAACACAGCTATTGAAAACGCTATAAACGGTATGAGTGTTGATAAGGAATTGGGTACCTCTTTTAAATTACCTAACATAAAAGCAGACTTTGATTTAAATATACTTAAAAAATTGCCTTTAATGTTAATTAGTTTAATTTTAACACCTAAAGTATTATTAGGTTTATACATAGCGTTAAAAGCTGTTGGAACCTTCATAGAAAGTCTAGATATTATGGACTTAGTTAAGAAATTTTTTAGAATAATATATAAATTAGTTAAAAGAATAAAAGATATAATTTTAGAATATATATGGGATGAAGTTAAAAAATTAATAATACAAATAGTATCTTATATTATACAAAAAGTTTTAAAAGAAAATGACATTAAACAATCAGCAATTATAAATTCTTTAATACAAACACTTTTAGCTGCCTCTGAGAGTCTTGATAATATAAGTGATTGTAGAAGTTTATTAGATACGTTACTGAAATACATTAAATTACCACCAGTACCACCGATAAACATACCAAAGAATTTAGTTGCTGCAGCACAAATTAGACCTGGTTTTAGTGATGTTAGAGCATTACAAAATGTTATAAAAAACTTCTCTGAAGCTGGTATAAATATTGAACCGATGCCTGACGGTTCACCAAATGTTAACGTTAAAATGGCTTATAGTCTAATTAAGGGTGTTGAAGAAGAAAGGAATAAAAATGGAAAAGTACAAATCACCACTTTCCCAGCTAGTGTAAATACGTCTAGTGGACCTGGAGTCACAGAACAAGGTGAAGGTGTTGGTATAATGTTATAATTATGGATTTAAAAAAAGTCATAGAAAAACCTAAAAAAGCTTCAAATAAAGAACTTTTTGATGTTCTAAATTTTTTAAATGAACAATTTCAAAATAATAAAGCTATGGTTATTAACATAACCCATCAAATGGACGCTATAGAAAAAGATTACAGAAAATTGTATAGTGAATATGAAAATAGATTAAAAGGTAATGGCTAATAAGATTATTTTTTTAGGTGTTTGTGTAGATTCTATTGACCCAGCAAAAGCTGGTAGAATTAGAGCTGTTAGGGATGAGGACTATAAAGGAACCCAAACACCTACAGATTATGATGCCTTAACACTTAGAGCTTTATTAGAACAAAATAAATATAGTCAATACGCTACTGTAGATGATTTGAAATGGTCTAAAGATGACCCTCATTTGGTTTCACCGTTTTTACCATTATTCATAAATGTGGTACCGATAGAAAGTGAAGCTGTTAAAATAATATTTTATGACCCAGGTAATGATACTCAAAATAAAGAGTATATTGGTCCTTTAATTTCTAGTCCAGAAAAACTACCATATGATAAGTATACTACTGGTAGAATGCATACTTCTAGAGGTACTAGAGTAACACCGACAGAAAATATAAGTGATTCTGATATTTCAAATAACACCTTCGCAGAACCAACTAAAATAAGTTTAGAAGGTAGAAGTAACGCAGATATAGTATTTAGTGGTGTTGAAGGTCAAGATGGTGAAATAACAATGAGAGCTGGTAAATTTATACCAAATGTTAATAAACCAGAATTCCCAATATTTAACCCTAAACCAACAACAATACAATTAAATAATTTTCCAACTAAACTATCTTTAACAGAAGAACGAAAAGTATTTGAAAGACCAGTAGAAGCTAAAATAAGATATTTGGTTGAGTATGATGTTTTTAGTTTAGACACACCAAATAATTTAAATGGTAATGTGAAACTTTATGAATTAATAGTTAAACCACCATTTGACCTACCAACCAATTTAGATAGTCCAGGTTTAACTACTAACTTTCAATCACAAGCTGATTTAAAAGTTAGGGCAGAACTTAATTTTACAAGACAACAAATTAGTGGAGCTACTATACTAATAAATGAATTTTTAGAAGAAGTTGGTACATTTAATGGTAAATCTTTAACGGACCCACCATTTAATGAAGGTACACTTAGTGGTATAACCAGTGGAGCTTTCGAAAAAAGAGGAGAATACATTGATTCTTTTTCTAGTTTAGCACCATCACCAGATGACCAAAATTTAAATTTATTTCCATTTTATTTTAGACCGGCTATTGGATTAACAGAAATAATAAATAGTGAAGACCCAACTTTAGATATTAGTATAGCTACAGCAAATGAATTAGTTAGAGAAATTGGGTTAACTGGTGTCAATAATAAAAAATATTATGGTTTTGTTTTAAGTAAGGAAGAACCAGAACCAAAGTTAGAAAAATTAGAGACTACAGAAACAAATCGTGATTTTGACACATCTACAAGACAAGGATTAATCACTGCATTATCAGACAAAATAATATTATATTCATATGATAGTGAAATACCTAATAAACCAGCAGCAAACCCAATAGTCGAAAATGAAAATAATAATGAAGTTGGTGACAATTTAGGGTTATCACAAGATATTTTAATAAAAGTAAATGATAAAGAAACCGAACCAGTAGTAAGAGGTGAACAATTAACTATTTTATTAGAAAAAATTGTAGAATTTTTAAAAACTCATGTACATGGAGAAGCTAATACTCCAGCAGTTTCTGATGGGGTTCAATTATTAGCTGATATTGATGATTTAATGAGACAACGTAATTATTTAAATAGGAATATAAGAATTAATTAGATATTTATCATTAAAGGACATTATGAGTACACACAAATCATATTTTAGCAAAAATAATACTTTATTATCAAATAGTTATACTAATACAGCAAAAAATCCAGTTACTGAGATTTATTATGGTGGTAAATATTCTAGATATACTTGTTTACAAACTGGCTTACCAACTGATATCTGTATAAATGATAACGGTGTTGCTATCACTGGTTTTACTAGAGGCAGAATTAATAATTCATTTAGTAGATTTATATTTGACTTAGATTTAACAGGATTAATAGAAAAATACCAAGATAAAACCATAAGTTTAGAAGGTAGTTGTTTAAATTCAGCGGCTACCCATACACTACGTATGGTTAACACTTCCACATTTGATAAAGAATTACTTAATACAATAACAGCTAAAGGAAATCGAAGAGCAACTTCTTTTGAATTAGTTTTGGTTAAATTAAGTGGTACTACAAGTGCTAGTACATGGTCTGAAGGTGTTGGTTATGATTATTTTGATTATAGTTCAGAATTTAATGGATTAGATGATAAATCTTTTTCTGATAGACCTAGTAATTGGTATTCTGCAAGTACTTTAAATTCTTGGCCTTGTCTCGGTGCTTACGATTGGTATTCTTCTGGTTGTGTGTCACCACATATAATTGCTAGTCAAACTTTTGATAATGGTAATGAAAATATTGAAATGGATATGACCGCTGTTATAAATGATATTTTAACTGCTGATACAACTAGTTTTGGATACGCTATAGGGTTTGTTAAAGAGTTAGAATCTTTAACAGACCTAAGAGAAAGTTATTCTACAGGATTTTTCACGAAATACACACAAACATTTTATGAACCTTATTTAGAGACTAACTATGATGATTTTATAAATGATTCTAGAAATAATTTTTATGAAGGAAAAACAAATTGTTTGTATTTGTATGTTAACGCTGGTGGTGTACCAGTTAATTTAGATTCATTACCAACAGTCACTGTATATGATAGTTCTAATACGTTATTAGAAACACTACAAGCTTCACAAGTAACCAAAGGAGTTTATTGTGTTTGTTTTTCAATACCTTGTGACACATATTCTACACCTTGTATATTCACAGATAGATGGTCTGGGTTAATAATTAATGGCAATTGTCAAACTGATGTAACAAATAAATTTACTTTAAAAGCTAATTCACAGTATTTTGAAATAGGTACAAATGTGGGATTACCAAAACATTACGGTTATTCGGTATCTGGAATAAAAAGAGATGAGAAAATAGTTAATGGTGATATTAGAAAAGTTATTGTGTCAGCAAGAAAACAATATACCACAGAAGTACCAGAACCAGTATCTGATATATCATATAGAATATATGTAAAACAAGGAACTACTGAAGTAGAAACTCATCCATGGACTAAAGTTAATAGAGCTAATAATCAAAATTATTTTTTAATTGATACTGGAGATATGATACCTAATGAATATCATTTAGATATTAGAGCTGTATCAAATTTAGAGGTTAATACCTATTATCAAACACTTAAATTTCAAGTTGTTAATCAAGCAAATTACTTTGGAAATCCACCTGCAGATTATAGACAATAATATCTAATAATTAATTTTGTAGTTTAATATTTTTTAATTATATTTGTATATATTAATCAATATTAAACAATTATGAAAAAAATATTCCTATCCTTATTATTTTTAGTTTTATGTTTGAACGGATTAACTCAAACATATTTAGATTATCTTTTATTTAATAAATGCAATGAGTATAGAAGAGAAAATGGATTGAGTGAATGGGAATGGTCTGATAGGGCTTATGCACCAGCTGAACACCATTCAAAATATCAATCAAAAACTGGCCTTATGGGTCACGAAGAAAATACTATAACACCATCTCCATCATCAAGATTAACTTATTATGGAATAAACTGGTACTATTCTGGTGAAAATTGTGCAGTTGTTTTAGGTTCATATAAAACTGATGAAGAAATAGCTAATCTAATATTGAAGTTGTGGAAAGAATCTTATCTACATAACAAATTATTATTAAATAAATATGACGGTGAATTTGGTGCGATTAGTTGTAAAATAGGTAGGAATTGGCAGTGGTCAAAAAATGAATATGATTGGGTTTTTTGTACTTTAACTGTATTTAGAGAATAAAAAAAACCCCTCGAAAGAGGGGTTTTATTATGATAATGTATTTTAATAATACTTATTATCTTAACTCTCTGATATCGAAAGTTCTTACACCATCTATAGTGATAAGACCATAGAATCTGTTGTTTACCATCTTCTTCGCGTATCTAGTCATGATACCTTTGATTGGTGCGAAGTTGAATGGGTTATACATTGTAGGTGTAAGTTGTAATGGTACGTATGGTGCGTATACATAACCAGTATCAAGTAGAGATGTTCCTTTGTGTCCTAACAAACATTTGTTTGCTGGGAAGTAAGGGTCTCTGTATACTGTGTAACGTCCAGAAAGTGTACCTACTTTCTCAATACCCATGTTATATTGGTCTTGTTCTGGAGACGCGTTAGAAACGTGGAAGTATTCTAAATCATCAAAGATTGCAGAAACTTCAGAAGAACATACAATCCAGTTAGCTCCACCTCTCAATGTTGATTTGTGAATTTGAGCTGAGATTTGGTTAATCGCAGTAATCAATGTTTGATTCCAATCTTTTTGAGTGTATGGTGCTTGACCAGCTGAGAATCTCTTCCATCCGTTGTAATCCCATCTTAGTTGCCATGCTGCTCCTTTTCTAAGGTCACGAAGAATTTCTCTATCGATTTCAGCAGCAACTTCCTCAGACAATAAAGCTGTTAATTCAGCTTCAGCATCGATGTTATGGAATGCACTAACGTCTTGTGCCAATTCTGGAGACCACTGAGCTCTTAATTTTCTTTCAGTAACCGAAACTGTAACAGATTCTAGGTCAAAAGAAACTTCAGCAAGTTCAGTTTCGAATTCCAAGTCTTGGTAAATTCTATAAGTTGCGTTTATTTTAGTTGCGTCTGCTGGTCTAATATAAGCTCCAACATATCCATCAACTGAGTTACAATCGATACAAGCTGGACATGTAAGGTCTACTTCAAGGTAAATTGTTCCAGTAGCGTCACAGATGTCACTGTAAGAACCACCTGGGAATAAAGTAGTAGAAGAAGTACCATAGTTAACCATTTGTTGTCCGTATTTTTGAGTAACTACTCTAAATGGTAAGTTAGTAGACGTAGTGAAAACAGTTTTACCAGTGTCAGCACAACAAGCTAAAGAACCAGATGGTTGTAACTCAAGAGATGCTAAGAACTCTTCAGTATCCATTTCATTACCATAAGGACCGATTAATTTACCAGCTCCTGCAGAACTGAAACCTCTTAAAGCAACAATTGCTGACCTTAGACCGTTATTAGCACAGTCTACAGTATCACCTGAAGTTGCGATAGCACCAAGAGTGTTAGCTGTAGCGTCTCCTAATGAAGAACCAGCTGAGTTCCAAGACTGAACTGTAGTTTCACGAGTAACAGCTGAATAAGCTCCTTTTGAACGGTCAAATAAACCTTCTCTACCATCACCGTCATAAAATGCATCATAAAGGTTAACAGTATCGAATTGTGTACTATCATTTGAAAAAGCACCTCCGATTGGGTTGTAGTGACCTTCACCTGTAAATGCAGGGTCTCCAACAGTACCACTTCTTCTTTGTGAAATTTTAGGTACAAAGTAGAACAATTTACCGATAGGTAAGTTCATAGCTTGTACAGAAACGATATCGTTTGCCAATAACTTAGAGAATACTCTACGAATGATTGGGAAAACAACCGTTTCGAATGAACCTGAAGCGTCAGATGACGTAGCTTCGTTAATTAAGTGTGTTGCTTGATTTTCGTATAATTGAGCGATGTTTTCTTTTGTGTGCCCATTTAATCCGTTAAGGAACCCAAGCTTGTTCCATTTTCCAATAGTATCTTCGCGGATAACTTTAAGGTGTTTTAAACCAATGTTTCCGACCATACCAGATTCTAATAATGCTCCCATTTTTAATTTGTTTTTTTAGTTAGCGTTTATTTAATTATTATAACTTATTCATAATCTCTCTCATCCTAGTAATTTGAGGACTTTCATAAGTTTTACTTTCAATCAAATTGACTGAAGAACCACCAGAAGGGGTTTTAGTAATGGTTTTTTGAACCGACTCATTCAACTTATTAACTTTAGAATTAAATTCTGAATTTAATGTATTGAACAAGTTTTTGCTTTCATTCAGAGTTTTAACGCCATCAAAACGTCTAAGAATGTTAACTTTCTCTTTTTTAGTTGTTGTGTGTTCAGTGAATAATTTAGTTGAATAAGCCAAATTAGCGTTAAATACAGCTACTTCATTTAATTTATCTCTGAATACTTTAAGAGCTTGTCTATATTCTTTATTTTTCTGTCTGAAATGTTGATTCTCTGTTTGTAGTTGTTTAGCTGTTTTAAGTATCTTGTTAATAGATTCTCTAGATGATTCATTAATTGGGAAGTCTAAATTTCTGTTGTTAGTAAATCCTTTTCTAAGTCCTCTTCCAGATTTAGAACCAAAACCATAAGTTCTTGAAGCTTCTCCCATTTCTTGGTCAAATTTTCTAGTACCTCTAGCCATTCTAGCTCTATCTTTTAATGAAAATTCAGAGTCTTCATGTCCGTGTTCACCACCCAACATTTCATCCTCTCTATCTAGGTAACCTTGTTTTGAACGACCCATAGGGCGTTTAAAACCATAATCACCTTCTTCCATTTCTTCGTAAGACATATCTTCCATTTCTTGTAATTCCTCAATGTCCATGTCTTCTTCATCCATAGCCATTTCGTCCTCTAAAGAAATTTCATAAATAGGTTCATCATCCATTTCCATTTCATACATGTCTTTCATTTTCATTTCTGACATTTCGTCATCCATTTCCATTTCATACATGTCTTTCATTTTCATTTCTGACATACCTTTTTTCCAACCTTCTTCGAAATCTTTTTCCATTTCCATAATTTCTTCATCATCAACGTACTCCATTGAATCATTATCATAACCTTCATTAATTAGAAGATTATTCTTAAATTTACTCTCGGCCAATTCAATTTTATATTCAGTACCAGTTCCCTGGTCTTCAAGTTCAATTGTGTCTCCATCTTGTGTAACAA
>Ga0070749_10001709_pt1 | contig 14837 bp, 16 predicted proteins | sample VirMetDEL_Nov_18_FD_75180 | JGI IMG/M metagenome (GOLD analysis project Ga0070749, IMG submission 75180) | Aqueous microbial communities from the Delaware River and Bay under freshwater to marine salinity gradient to study organic matter... | ecosystem: Environmental > Aquatic > Marine >...
AAAAACGAAATCTGTGTTCCAGTATACTTAGGTGGGGGTGTTATAGATTCGACAGCGGATTGAAAGAACACCGGAGAATCGGCAATGCGAAAGCCGTTAGGATTGGGACTTCCCGGTCGAAGATGCAAAAAACTATAAATGCCAATGATGACATTTATGAAATGGAGTATGCACTAGCTGCATAACCTTTCTGGGGTTTTTGGTGATTGTTCCTTATTATCCAATACAATCACCTTTCTTAAAAGGAGCTACAAGATGTTTACTTTTAGAGAAATAAATATAACTACGTCTTGGGACATTTTACAAGATGATGAGATAACCCATAGACTAAAAGTTGAAAGTATGTTACTGTGGTGGTAATTAGAAGGACTAAAATCTAAAAACAACAATCTGTATAAAATGAATATGTGAGCCTGTGCGGGGTTCGTATAGTGGCAATACCTCGGTTTTCCAAACCGAAGCGGTGAGTTCGATTCTCATACCCCGCTCCAATTCCAAAAGGAGGAAATATGAAAACACCTTTTTTAAAAATCGGTGTAGTAATAGTAACTCTTGCTATGCTTTATTTTTCATTAGAACTAAAAGTAAATCTAGAGAAGTCTCTAGAAAAAAAGCAATCGGTTGAGGTGCATGAAATACCTTTGCCATTTGAGCCTAGAGTTGTCAGAAACGAAATAGCGAATACCAAAGAGTATCGTTGTTTATCTGAAGCAATTTTTTATGAAGCTGGCACACAATCACAAAAAGGTAAAGAAGCTGTGGCACTCGTTATTTTAAATAGAACGACACACAACAATTTTCCATATTCGGTTTGTGGCGTAGTGTCGCAGCGTTATAGAAATCAAAATTGCCAATTCTCTTATTTTTGTAAAAGAAGACAACTTCCATCTGGTGACAATTGGCAGGAATCAAAGGAAGTTGCTTTTCGCGCTTTAAATGGAGAGTTTGATGAGATTGCTATCGACAAGATGAAAAATGTGCTATACTTTCACTCTGACAAGGTACATCCACAATTTCATCAAAAAAGAACTTTTGTGACTAGAATAGAAAATCATTTGTTTTATAGATAATGGAGAATTTATGAGTAATCAAACACTACTATCAAATCCAGCAGATCAGAAAAAGTTGCTAGATATGTTGAGAGAAGCATCGAATAGTCTCACTAGAATTGAAAGTGAAAGAGATTTGATTCGTGAAATGAAGAAGAAGGTAGGCGAAGAACTTCAGCTAGAAAAGAAGGTTCTAAATCGAATGGTTAAGGTTTATCACAAGCAAACATTTCAGGAAGAAGTTGCTGAACATGAACAATTTGAAACCCTGTATGAATCGATTGTAAAGTAATGCCTACAACAGACGAAATAATAAAATTTAGCTCATTTATTGAAAAATTTGCTGAAGAATCTAAAACTTCAATAATGGATTCAATCATAACATATTGTGAAAAAAACAGTATGGAAATTGAAACTGCCTCATCGTTAATTAGTGAAACTTTGAAGCAGAAAATTAGAAATGAAGCTCAAGAATTAAATTTACTATCGAAAGCAAATACATTACCACTATGACGCCATACGAATCATTTATAATGTATAGTGCTTTGAAATTACATTTTGGTTCTGAAAAATTTGATTACTTCAAATATAATAGAAAAGTAAATGTAGCTAAAGATACGTTTGAGAAACGAAAGGACAAATATGATTTCGTCAAATTGTCAAGAAAATATTCAGATGATGAAATGGAATTGTTTTTTGTTTCTAACTTTTTAGTTCATCCTAAAGCATGGTCAAAAGAATTGCTTACGGATGAAGCTAATGATTGCTTTATAGAAAAGCAAAAAGTTCTTCAATCACTTTCTTATGTGTTCAAGAATGATATTGAAATGCTAAAAGAAAAATTTGAGAATTTAAACGATATGTTGAAAGTTTCAGATAACACTTATCCACCATTATTAAAAATGACTTTTCAAAAAGATGTTCATCTAGAAACTTTCATCATTCTCGATTCTATATTAAAGTTTGTTCCAATTTGGAACAAGAAAATAACTGATACTTTCAGATGGCCAGATTTTGCATTAATGTGTAAAAAGTATAAACCATTTCTTTCTCTTGAAACTTTCAAGTTTAGGAAGATATTGAAGGAGCAGATTGCAACTTGCTAAATAAGCTGATATCATGTTATTGTGGACAAGTAAACATACAAAAATATATTAAAACATACGAGGTACATAAATGACATATTCATTCTCTAATCTAAAGAAGTCCAAAGGCAGTCTCGACAAGCTATCAAAGGCAATCGAGAATCTATCAGAAAAAAACTCAGGTAATGATGAACGTTTTTGGTATCCAGAAACAGATAAGGCAGGCAATGGTTCAGCAATTATTAGGTTTCTTCCAGCTTCCGCTGTTGATGGTGAAGAGGGCCTTCCATGGGTTCGTACTTTCTCTCATGGTTTTCAGGGACCTGGCGGTTGGCTTATTGAAAATTGTCTTACGACGCTAAATGAAAAGTGCCCAGTTTGCGAAAACAATTCTGTTCTTTGGAATTCAGGCTTAGAGGCGAACAAGGAAATTGTTCGCAAGCGCAAGCGTAAGCTCACTTACATTTCTAACATCCTAGTCATTTCAGATCCTAAGAATCCAGATAATGAAGGTAAGGTATTTCTTTTCAAGTTTGGAAAGAAGATCTTCGATAAAATTACAGAAGCAATGAATCCAGAGTTTGAAGATGAAACCGCAATCAACCCATTTGATTTCTGGGAGGGCGCAAACTTCAAGATAAAGATTCGTCAAGTTGAAGGTTATCGAAACTATGATCGTTCTGAGTTTGATTCACCCACTGCACTATATGATGGCGATGATGACAAGCTAGAATCTTTGTGGAAGAAAGAGCATTCGCTTAAGGAATTTGTTAATCCTTCGCAATTTAAGTCTTATGATAAGATCAAGGAACGCCTAAATGCAGTTCTTGGTGAGCGAGGTGAACTTCCTCAGCGAGAAGAAGATGTGATTCCTGAATCTCACAAAGTCAAGAAGACTAAGAGCATCGAAGATATTGATGATGGTAGCATAACTCTTTCGTTTAAAGAAGATTCGGATTCTGATCTAGATTATTTTAAAGACCTAGCAGAAGAAGACTGAAATAAAAAGGGGAGCCTAGCTCCCCTTTTTTTATAATGTAAATCCATATGTGGCTCTAGCAATCATTGGATTAAACATATCTTTTATCGAATCCATATCTACAGAACTTAGAGCCTCATTGACAACTTCTTGTCCCTTAGACATTGAGTTATTAATCACATTAACAATCGTGTCTCCCAATTCTCCCAATTTATCTGTGTTCATATTGAACATACCTCCATTCATTGATGGGCTGGTTGAGGCAAGCTGTGCCATTCCACCTTTAAATGGAGACATTGAAAAGGAAGAAGCCGAATCACCAGGATGTGTTAAACCAGATGCTTTTGCGAACATTTGACTAGCTGTAGTTCCATACCCTTCGGCTGGATTTTCTCCCTTTGAAAATTTGATAGCGCCTCCAGCACCGACTCCATGAGCTACATATAACCAACCAGACAATTCTTTAGACGACATGTTTGCATTAACAGTCCCTTTATCTGATAATATTTTATAATTCATTGCTGTAAGTCTTCTCATTGCATCATCTTGTATTTCTGGTGAGGAAAGAAATTTTTCGAGCGAAAGACCATTATTCCAATTTCTTGGATCATTCATGGATTTATTTCCTGCTTTAGAAGAACCAGGTTTCATAAAACCTAAAGTTTCTAAAGCCGCAGCTCCAAATTGATATCTTCCGGCATAGCCTATTGTATTAACTATTCCATAATCATTACCACTCTCCATTTGTCCAACACGTTTGGTGTACATATCATAATCAAAACCTTGTGGTAAACCGCTTGGTGAGTTTTGAACTCGAATTACATTCGATGCACTGCTATTAGATGGCGATGATGCGGACATTATTGGTGTATTTGTAGTGCGGGTACTAGTAAAATTTTGCGTTCCGGTTGCACCTTTTTGTTGTGGTCTCCAACCTCCAGCGCCAGCTACAGAATTAGCACTTTTACGCTTGTTGGTTGTTTTTCCCATAGCGCCTCTAGTTCCTGGTATAGCTTCTACTTTTCCATCTTTTAATAATTTATCACCTTTTGTAACTAAACCATATAATGCACCGGCGGCGCCACCAACTACACCACCTATGGCTGTGCCAACACCAGGAACGACGGAACCTATTGTTGCTCCAATACTAGCTCCAGTTACAGCGTCAGAAGCAATATCTAAACCGCCTGCAACTTGTTCATATCCTTCGTCTTCTGCATAATCAGCAGCAGCATCTAAAGCAAGTCCAGCCCCAAGACCAATTAAACTTCCTTTTCCAATTTTTTTTCCGAGGGTTTTTCCAGCATTTCCAATTTTTCCAAGTTTACCTCCTCTAGAACCTCTGGAGCTGCGTTTAGAACCTTTTGCACCTTTTCGACGTTTACCGGGCATATCACCAGGCATTCCATCACAACAGCAACCCATCATCCCTCCTAGCGAACCTTTCATTTTATCGGCAACTGATCCTGCAACGGTTTTAGCGAAAAGTGAAGCGCCTAATAATTTAGCAACACCACCAAATGCTTTTTTAATTAACACGCCAACTATTCCAATTCCAAGAGGACCGCCTCCAAATAATAAACCAAATATAGCACTAGCTGCCGCAACAACTCCCAATTGTTCAGCACTTAATGTAGAAAGTCCTCTTAGAACAGTTTCGCCTACAAATTTCATAGTTTCTAAAAATGTGGACGCTAGTCCACTTAAAGCACTTCCTATCACATCATCTGGAATTTTTTCGATGACACCTTTAAAAAAATCTTTTGCAGAAGCGAATCCTTGTATAATCGAGTTTAATAAACTAGAGGCCCATCCAGCAATTTTTTCTTGGTCTATGGATTTAATCCAAGTCATAAAATCAAAATCTTTCATTGAATTGAAAAAATTCTCTATGGTTGGAATTAAAGAATTTATTATAGATTGCGCTCTGGCTAAAACAGAGGAAGCAAAATCTTTAATTTTATTTAAAGATTCACCAATTCGATCAAGAGTACCTAATATTCCTAGTATCCCTCCAAATGCCAGTAATCCTTTTAAAAAATTTGAACCGGTTTTTCTTTTTGTTTTATTTGCAGCATCACCAGTTTTTGTTCCATCAATATCTCTTCCATCTGGCTCACGAGCAATCTTTCTTTCATATTCTGCTTCTCTTTGTTTGGATCTCATAAAATACATATCAGCCTTCGTTCTAGCTGAACCTATTTTATCTTTGGTTAAAAGAACTACATTCTGTCTTATAACATTAATGTCTCTTGCCATTCTGTTCTGTTGAATAGTATTTTTTGCTAAGATTGTCATCTTAGCATTCACTCCACTAATATTAGAATCAATAGAAGAAAGAATTTTTTCAACTCTCATATTAGATAAAGCAGTTTCTCCAAAATCAGATGGTCCTGTTTTACTAATTCTTGGAGTGCCTGAGTATCCAGCACCAAATATTGATCTTCCTATTTGCTGTGAAAGACTTTTTGCTGTAGTTCTAGAAGAACCGAAAAGCAAATTTCTTACATCAAGAATTTCTAGAGATCTTTTTCCAAAAGTTCCTCCAAGAGCGCCTAGAGTTCCTTTTCCTTGTCTCCTTTGATATTCAAATATTTCAGATAATCTTGATATTTCTTTTGCCATTTTTAGCGCCTACTTCGTTGTTTAGCATTCATTTCTGATTGTCTTAGTGTCGCCTTATCATTTTCTTCTTTAATGTATTTCATTAACAATGTTAAATAAACTTCCCTCTCCCAGGGTATCATTGATTCAAGTTCTGAGAGACTGTACTTGTGATGTTGCATCAATGCAAAATTAACATCAAAGTAATTTCTTAAATTATCATTATGTAAACTTATGCGAAAAAAGAGTCTAGCCCCTCAATAGGTATTAATTCTTGATATCCACATTTATTGCATTTAAATGAAACATCTTCATGTATTCTTGGCATAGTATCAAAAAATTGTTTTATGTCCTCTATTACTTTTGTTGGAAGACTATCGATAAAATCTTCCAATTCTTTTTTCTCAATATCTTTTGTATAGTACATTGTTTCTTCATCATATATCGCGTCGATGCAAGAAGTTATTAATTCTAAAATTGCTTCTTGCTGATCCGTTTTGATTTTTGAAAACATAGCCAAATTAGGATACTTCATTAACAATCCCAATTTATCATTTATTATAATTTTATTTGAATGTTCTGGTAAAATTTTTGGATGAACATTCAAAATGTTCATATCAATTTCTACAATATTATTGCATTTATTTTTTTCTTTGGTTTCGTTTTCTATTTCATTGACACATCTAAAAGAAAGTTTTATATTTTCTCCCATAGATCTTGCTCTTAAATTTAAGAACAAGTATTCAATATCAAACATAGGCAATTCATCAACATTAATATCAGTCAAAATACAATTGTTTATTATTTGTTTTACTGCTTTTAATGTAGAATCTTGTTCATCGTTAATTTCTGATTGTAGAGATTCTTGAACCATTAACAACAATTTTTGTTCCTTTACTAAAAATGGTCTAAATTTTACAGGTTCCCTACAAGAAATTAATTTTAATTCATATATGGGCACATCAATTTTTGGTAACATACTTTTCTCCAATTAATATATTAAGCCGTAGTAAAAATTTGTTGCTGAAAGTCGCCAAGAAAACTATTAAAAAGAGTTCCTAGTCCAGCACCAATTGCTTGTCCAATATCATAATTTCCTTCATAAATTATTTCATAACCACCATTACATGCGAATTGAACATTGACTTTGTGAATAGAATCATCTGACCAGCTAAGAGGCATTGATGCAATACTATAAGGAAATGAATCTCTCATTTTTATTGCGTAAATTTGTTTAACAAATTCATCATATTGAATTATCGTAATATCGGTCAAATACCTAGAAGAGGCGCCTTTTGGAAACCTTAAGTTATTTGTATCATTTGGCATTATGCATTCAATCCATCTATCAAACAATTTTCTTTCATAAAAATCATTCGTGCAAATAAATGATAAATTAAAATCATTCCATTGTTTTTGATATGGAATTTTATAAGTTGGACCATATATTTTTGCTTCAGCAGTTTGAAGTGTTTGTCCGGGCAATTCAGCAGTATCACATTGTAAACTTAAATAACGTGTAATTGTTGGGTCGGCCGATTGTGAACCTGGACTTGTCTCACCAAAAATATTATTAATAAAATTTTGAGTTAAATCTTGAACTATTCCACTTATATCAATTATCTGTTGCAGAAGAGACATGCTTACAAAATTTCCAATATAAGTTGGTATAGGCAAAACTACATTAAATTTACAAGGCCTTGCGGGACCATCATGTTTTCTTAAATTAGAATAAAAAAGACTTGGTGAAAATGCCATTAGAATTTTTCCCTTGATTCTTTAAAAACAGTTCTTTTATTTTCTTTCTGAAATAACTCAAATGGTAAGAGACTGCAAAACTGCCATTCTATTGGCTCAATATATAAAAATTTAGAATTTACTGATGAATAAAGATATCTTTTTATACACGGCGCCATAAAATTATATGTTGATAAAGTTTGAATAAAATTATAACTCATTTTTATTCTAGTAGTTTCATCCATTTTATCATTTGTTAAGTAAGCCATTAATTTGTCTAAAATTTTGAGACGTATTTTTGGTTCGACATAATGAAGATTTATTCCTATAAAGCCATCTGAGGTTCTCTGAAATGGTATTACTAAAGGAAAGGTATCATAATAAGAAAGTTTGTCTCTGGTTTTGGGGTCATAAAAGAAAAAATACATTTTTCCAATATATGATTGATTTCTCCATCTCTCTCTGACTCGCGATGTTTTTTCTGGAGATAATCTTAGTTTACGAACCTGATTTCCTAACCAGGTTTTTGCTTCACTAGAAGCTATATGATAGCCCTTAGATTTTAATTGAGAATTGACTTGAGAAATTAAATCTTGCATAGTCAACTATTTATTCGATCCTTTTAAGCCCAATTCATGCTCTGTTATTAACATAAACTTCCACCCTTTTTTTTGACAAAATATATCTGCGGATTTCCATTTTTCTTGATTTATGGCATATGTTTTAGCTTCAGAAAGAAAACGAGAACTTCTTTTTCCTCTTTTTTCGGGAGGCAAAGTTTGTTTAAACGGCTTAACTTCTAGAACAAAAACTTCTTTTTTCCCGTCTCGTTTTAAAATTTCTACAATAAAATCTGGAAAATAACGATGAGTTTTATGGTCTACGGGAGATAAATAAGGAATAATAAGCTCTTCGGATGACCAAGATAGAATGCTGGGATTCGAATCAAAATATTTCATGGCTTTTAATTCCCAAGAGGAACGATAGATTATATTTGTCGAATCTCCTTTATACTTTTCAGGATTTTTGGGAAAAAATTTACCTTTATAGCTCATATAAATAATATGTATACCGCCTTAAGGATTCATAAATGTCAATTTTTAATTTAAATGAAATTAACTTTTCAAATTCTGTGCAAACAGAACAAAATTCAAATCAGTCAAGATTTGATTTAAATGTTCACAGATATCCAGAAGATGTGGGTTCTGCCAGATATGGTCATTATATGATTTTTGAAATTTTCGTCCGAGAGAATATTAATCAGGATTTCAATGTATCTACGAGAGGTGGGGATCCTGTGGATTATGTTATCAGAAAGGCATTATCAAAAACACGAGGTGGCGGAAGTGTTAGTGCAGCCCTCAATACAATTGCAGATAATCCTTTGGTGTCTCAAGTAGTAGGCTCCGCACAATCAGCAGCATCAAATTTAGGTGTGGGAGCAGAATTAACAAATGTTAATAATCTTTTTGGAGGACCAAATTCAGATATAGCAGTTCGTGCTGACACAGAATTGACTAGTATTAATAATCTTTTTGGTGGCCCAAATTCAGCTTATGCAACTAGAGCAAAAACACGAGCATCATCTTTAGCAAATAGAGCAGCACAACAAATAAAAAATGATGTTAGTAATGCTTTTAATACACTAAAAAGAGCCACAGAGAGTATTGTATTATATATGCCTGATACATTGAATTTTGATTATACACATTCATATAAGGATATTTCTTTAAGTGAAAACCCTTTAATTGCAGCAACACAAACCGCGGCAGCGGCAGCCAGTATGTTGAAAGGAAATTTTAGAGGACTCTCTCCATTTCTTGTCGAGACTTTATCTAAACTTAGTAATAATCCAGGAATTAACGAACTGGGACAAGCGACATTAGGATTTGCTATAAATCCACAATTTGAAGTAGTTTACCAAGCTACAGGCTTAAGAGAATTTCAATTTGATTTTATGTTCTATCCAAGAGATGAAAATGAAGCAGGTTCGGTTCAAAATATTTTAAATGCATTTAAATTTCATGCGGCTCCTGAAATTCTTTCTGGTGGAGGTGGAAGATATTTATTAGCACCATCAGCTTTTGATATTAGCTTTTTTTATAATGGAAAAAGAAATGTCAACATACCAAGAATTTCAACTTGCGTTTGTACATCTATAAATATAGACCATGCACCAAATGGATGGGCAGCTTATGAAGTTCAAGGAGAACCTACTCCAACATTAGGAAGAACTGGAAGCCCAGTGGCAACCAGATTACAATTAAGATTTAAAGAAATGACTCTCATAACAAAAGAATTGTTGAGAGGTGGTTTAGGTTCTACATTAAATGAAGGTAATTTGGACAGAAGAGGTTCTACTTTCTAATGGCAAAATATTTTAATCTATTCCCAAAAACAGCATATTTTGTTGATGATCATATTGGTTTAAATTTAGTGACCAATATAATTTCTAGATTTAAATTTATAGATTCTGTAAAAGAAATAGCATCCTCATATTTTTTATATGATAATATTGCAGGCGAAACTCCAGAATCATTAGCGTATAAGTTTTATGGTTCAGTCGAAAGGCATTGGATAATTTTATTATATAATGATATAATCGATCCACAGTTTGATTGGTATAAAAATTATGAAACATTTAATCGCTATGTCGCAAAAAAATATGAATCGTTAGGTGGTATTCCATATGCTCAATCTACCATAAAAAAATACATCATTAGAGAAGAGCGTTCTATTAATTTTTTTGAAGGAACAAAAACAATAATTGAAGATAGAGAAACCGATTTAAGCACCTATGTAGATTTTGCTCCAAGTACCACTACACTAACTTTGACTAATTCTGAAAACTATACACTAACAATTACAACTTCTAAATTGAGTCAAACAATTTTTGATTATGAAAATGAAGAAAACGAAAAAAGGCGTTCTATAAAAATAATAAAAAAACAATATGTTTCTAGAATAGAAGAAGAATTAAAAAATTTAGCTAGTTTATAAAAATGGCATCTCTAGATAAAGAATATAGTGCATTTTCTATTGACGACCTCTCAATAGTTTATATTTCTGACGGTGAAGAAAAAACTATCAATATAAAAGGTTTAGTTGAACAGATAGAAGTTACAGAAAATATAATTTCTCCCGTGATTACTGGCTCGGTTTTGGTTATTGACACTTTCAATTTGGGAAAACTGTTAAGAACAGGTTCCTGTTTTTTAAGAATGAGAATTACAAAAAGTGGAAAAGATGATCTTGTTTTTCAAAAAACTGCAAGAATATATAAACAAGAAAAAAGAAAGGCACAAACACCAAATTCAGAAATATATGTTTTATATTTCTGTTCTGAAGAATTAATTCTATCAGAACAAACAAAGGTGTCAAAAGGTTATAAAGACACATATTCAAACATAGCAAAAAATATTTTGAATGAATTTTTAAATATAAGTGATAATGAGTGTATAGTTAGCGACACAAAGGGTGTTAAAAGCGTTGTTATTCCAGCATTGAAACCTTTAAATGCTTTATTTTGGTGTGCATCTCGCGCAGTAAACACACAAGATATTCCAGATCTGATGTTTTTTGAAAATAAAAACGGTTTCAATTTTATTAGTCTGTCTGACTTATTTGACCAAGATAGTATTCCTATAAATTTTTCTACAAAAAATACTGCCATAGAGGATGATAAATCAGAATTTTTTGGAGTTAAAACTAGTCAAATTACAAAACAATTCAATTTGATTGAATCAATAAAAAAAGGTACATATTCTAATGCCATTTTAGGCTTTGATATAATCACGAGAACATTCTTTAAACAGAACATAAAAGCTGATTATTATAACAAAGCAAAAAGATTGAATCAAAAACAAATTATTCCTTCAGTATCAAATAAAAAAGGGACTTTTGCAAGCGAGGCTTATGATTCTAAATGGTCGTTTGTTGCCACAGATTCACAGTTCTCTTTAAGCAATTATGCTAAAAAAAATTATTCTAATATGAAATTACATTTACCAGAATATGCATTGGCACATAGATCATCAATTATGTCATTTTTAGGAACAAAAAAAATGAAAATGATGTTGCCAGGAAATTTTGGATTAACAGTGGGTATGATTGTTAATTTGAAATATCCCAAAAGAGGTTCGATCAATGAAGATGAACCTTTAGATCCATCATTTTCAGGCAATCATATGATATTAGCCGTGCGTCATATAATTCGCCCAACACAACATGACACAATAATAGAAATAGCTTCAGATTCAGAAATTGATGGAGAATGAATTATGATTAATTCAGTTTGGTGGGTCGGAGTAGTTGAAAACAGAATAGACCCACTAAAATTGGGAAGATGCCAAGTTCGAATTTTTGGGCATCACTCAGAAAATAAACAAATTCTAAAAACAGAAGATTTGCCTTGGGCTCATCCAATTCTCCCATTAAATAATCCAAATCCTTATGCTCCTAGAGAAGGAGAAACCGTAACCGGTTTCTTTATGGATGGAGAAGATGCCCAGTTTCCAATTATGGTTGGCGTTTTATCTGGAATACCAGTAAACAAAGCAAACGAAACTTTAGGCTTCAATGATCCTAGAACGGCCGATCAATTGAATAACGCACCAGTTAAGCCTACAGTTTTTGGTGAAACTGCAACAAAATATCCTAGAGCCATTGACGAACCCACGACACCCAGAGTAGCTAGAAATGAGAGTATGGATAAATCTCAATTCAAGCAAAAAATGGATAAAATAATTCAAGGCTCTCCAGAATCTCCAAAAAAACCTAAAACTGTTTATCCTTACAACAATGTATACGAATCTGAATCTGGCCACCTTTTTGAAATGGATGATACGCCAAAAGATGAAAGAATACAATTATACCATAGAGCGGGCTCCTATTTAGAATATGCAGCAGATGGCTCTGTCACTGAAAAAATAGAAGCCAAAAAAAGCGAAACAGTTAGGGCGGGTAGCACCTTATATGTAGGAGAAAATTTAACTGTAATTGTTAAAGGAAATGCAAACTATCAAGTAGATGGTGATTTTACTATAAGTTGCAAAAACTTTAATCTTTCAGCTAAAGAAGCAATAGGCATGTCGGCTGGAAAATCAGCCAGTATGTCTGCCGGTGAAGATGTTGGTATTTCAGCAAAAAAAAATATTACTGCAAGTGCCAAAGGCGATTTGAGCCTTTCTGCCAAGCAGGGCTCTGGTTCTTTTTCTTCTAAAGGAAAATTATCCTTAGAATCAAAAGCAGTTGCTTCTTTAACAGCACCAAAAGTTTTAATAGGAAATGGTGGCGGAGGAGGAATGGGTGCGGCTGGAGATAATGCTCTGGCGGCTATGGATAAATCTCTACTCGACAAAGTGGGCGATGCGGCAGCTGGAGCAATTTCTGAAACTGCCGGCTCATTTTTTTCTAGTACATTTCAATCTTTAGGAGGATTTACTAGTGGATTAACAGAAGGGCTCTCAAGTCTATCGGGGTTTTCTGGTTCTGATTTTTTTGGAGGACTATCTGATACCTTAAGTCAAGGAGGAATATTAGGTGAATTAACTACCGGACTGGGAGACACTTTTAGTAATATAACTTCTTTTGGAGATTTATCTGGAGCATTTTCGTCTTTGACCGACGCATTTAGTTCAGGAAGTTTACTGGATGTTGTGGGAACAGTTAAAGATGCAATTAGTAATCCTTTAGGAACTATATTAGATTCTCCTGTATTCTCAGATGTTATGGGAAACTTAACTGAAGGGTTGGGGGATACATTTTCACAATTCTTTGATGGCGTATCTTTTGGAAATAACGGAATTGGAGGAGGATTTAGTTTTGATGCTTTAAAAGAGGGATTTAATGTAGCAAAAGGATTATATCAAACGGGGTTATCATTAGTAAATGATCCTCTTGGCGCACTTTCTAGTTTAGGAGGCGCCGCTGATATTTTTAGTCAAGGTTCTGGTGGTTTTCTTGATGGTTTAAAAGAAGCGTCATTTGCTGTAAATGATTTCTTAAGTACCAGTTCTATGGGACAAAATTTTAATGATATTCAAAGCGCACTGACTTCAAATTTTGTATCAACAAATGATGTTATCAGTTCTATAGAACCGATATTTGGTTCATTTTTAAGTGACGCAAAACAATCAGTTTTTGAATCTATGCCAAATGTTGGAGGAGTATCATCAGTTTTAGATAGAGTATCTGAAACATTGTCTACCGATTATGATTTAAAATATTCAATGGTGAGCATAGTTAAAGATGGAAAAGCGAGCGGAATGAATAATTCTGAAATAACCTTAAATCTTCAAAATTATATGAACTCATATTATATGAATGCCGTTCAAGATGAAATGCAAAATTCTCCCATAACATTTTTAAATTTAATTGAATCAACCTCATCATCTACCACTAGGCAATCGGATACGAATGATTATGGAACATCATCTTTAGTTGCTAGTGTTCGTGTATAGAAAGGAAAACAAAAATGTTGGCAGCCGCCGCAGTAAAAATATCTATTTCTAAACATGGTTTACCATTTGGTTCCCCCTGTCATAAAAATATTCTCTTAAATGGAAAACCGGCTTTGAAAATAGGTTCAAAAACCAAAAAACATCCACCACCTGGAAAGAAGAAGCCCATAGCCCCAGATATTGTGATAGAAGGCGTGAAAAATGTTTTATTTAATGGTATTCCCGCTATAACCATAAAGAAGAAAGCTATACACCCAGGCGCTGGTACGACTATTGTACAAACTGGATTTCCAAAAATTCTTATAGGATGATAATATGGCCACATTTACTGATTTTTTCATTGCTTCTGAAGGGCAAACATCATTTGAGACAAGCAGAGAATATACACCCGATGGCATAGATGTATATAGAAATGGAATAAAATTAACTCCCGGTTTAGATGTTATAATTACTAGCGGATTATTTGTTGAATTAACATCACCAGCTTCATCAGGAGATGAAATTGTCATAACAGGATTAACTGCTGGAGGCGAATTACCCGATGTATATCAAGGACCCAGTTTTATGGATAAATTGGGATTCAATTTTACAAAAGAAAAATTTGGAAAAGCTCTCACTGTAAATGAACTATCAAAAGAATTTTATAGATCGAATCCTTACAGTTTTAAACCTTGGGAAAAAGAGTTAATAATAAGCAGCGATTTTTCTGGTTATTATCAAAATCCTTTAGATGAAACTATTGCTGAATTAAAAAACAAAATAATCAAAATTAGAAATGTCATTTCTGAAGTTATAATAGCAAACACGCCAACTTATACAACAGGTAGTGTATTTTCTCCACCAACAAAAATCGATGGTGTTCCTATTCCAGATGAAAAGGCTGATGCTAATACTTTAAGAGTTTTAATGTCATCATCAAATA
>Ga0070749_10001710_pt1 | contig 14829 bp, 13 predicted proteins | sample VirMetDEL_Nov_18_FD_75180 | JGI IMG/M metagenome (GOLD analysis project Ga0070749, IMG submission 75180) | Aqueous microbial communities from the Delaware River and Bay under freshwater to marine salinity gradient to study organic matter... | ecosystem: Environmental > Aquatic > Marine >...
CGCCGACAACACCACGGTTTCCGGCCATTGGCAAAGCTTTCTGGCGATCAAGCAATCCTAACCACCCCCGTCCTGTGCGGTGTTTCGGACACCGTGATTTTATGCTCGCGAGATTCGACGCGACGGCCCCAACCATGTGCGGCTCGGCCCCGTAAGGGATACCCGATTCAAGCTGAAGGAGGGACACCCGGAAGCGACGACGGAAACATTCACCGTTGGAGTGAAAGGGAAAACCTATGGCAAACGATATTGATGACGCATTCGTAGTCCAGTATGAAACCGAAGCCAAACTCGCTTACCAGCGCCTTGGCCCGAAGTTTCGCGGCACTACGCGCACTTCGAGCGAAGTAAACGGCCGCTCGGTTGTGTTCCAGATCATCGGAAAGGGTGCTGCCACCACGAAGGGCCGCAACTCCGACGTTACCCCGATGAACCCGACGCACGACACGGCGACGGCAACCCTGGTCGATTACTACGGCTCGCAGTACATCGACAACCTGGACATGCTGAAAATCCGGCACGACGAACGCGGCGCCATGCAGCGCACCGCCGTTGCTGCCATCGGTCGCCAGGACGACGCGGCTCTCATTTCCACGTTGGAAGCCACTTCGAACACTTCGACGGCGCAGAACCTTTCGGCTATTTCCTCGACGAACGGTACCGTGACGGCGATCTTCTCCGACCACATCGGAAACCTCGGCGCGCGGGACGTATCCCTTGAAGATGGGATGCTTTACTCGGCCGTTTCGATCCAGGTCTGGGAAAAGATGCTGACCGTCGATCAGTTCGCTCGCGCGGAATACGTCGGGGCTACCCCCCTGGCGGGCAATCCGTGGGGCGGGCGCAAGTGGATGGGTTCGATGTGGAACTATCACACCGGCCTGACGCTTTCCGGCACGTCCCGCTACATCTCGTCCTGGCATTACGACGCCGTGGGCAAAGGTGTGGGGCTGGAATTGGGCGTTTCCATCGACCCGGTTCCGCAGAAGGACGCCATCCTGATCATGGCGAAGTCCAGCATTGGCTATGTCGCCATCGATGGTGACGGCCAACAGCGCCTGCTCGTCAACGAAGGCTCGTAAGGAGTACGGAACATGGCAGTTACAGCAACCAATCTCCACTGCACGAATGTCACCGGCCTTTACAAGGACTTCGTGTATGACTCGACCGGCGAGGCGATGGCTACCATCGTCGCGGCGGACTACTTCTCCGTCGCGTCCCTCACGGGGAATATGTTGAAGTCCAACGACCGCGTGAAAATCATCGCGTCCGATGGTGTTGGCGTGTTCAAAGTCACGTCCAACGGCACCACGGCGGCGCTTGTGCCGGATGGTCTTATCAAAACCGTCACGGCGCATTCTTCGACCGCGACCACGCTGAACGGCTTCGGAACGAACCTGATCGCCACCACGCAATCGCTGACGTTCCTCGTCCCGGCTCCGGCCTCGGCGGGGGATATGGTGGTCTATCAGATCGACGCTTCCTCGACCGGCACGGCGATCTTGTCCAGCACGGGGGCGACCATTCTGGACGGAAACGGTTCGACCAACGGCGCCATTACTCTCGCGGGCAAGGGCGATGCGGTCATGCTCGAAGCGGTTTCGACCTCGATTTGGTCGCAACGCGCGGTCATGGGCACCGTGGACGGAACCTCGATTACCGCGAAGGTGTGGCAACCCTCGACCTAAAGGAACATCGTGTCAGACGAAAACGTTTCCTCCGCCGACTCCCCGGGGGCTCAGGCTCCCGGGGCTTTTTCCAAGAAAATCGCCATTGTCGGGACTGCTCCATCGTCCCGATCTTCAGCCCCCTTCCCCGATCCCGGCTGTCCGCTCGATCCGAACGAGTGGCAGATTTGGTGCATCGGGATGGACCCCTCCAAGGTTACTCCCGGTTTCCATCGGTGGTACGAAGTCCACGATCCGGCTTGGTTGCTGGACAAGGAAAACAACCCCGATTGGGCGCCGGATATTATCCGGCATGTAAGGTGGTTGGAAACCATGGCCGCCAAGGGCGCCGACGTTCGCCTTATGAAGCCCTCTCCATTGGTCCCGAGCGCCAAGGCGTTTATCGACCGTGAGGCCATCCTGAAGAAGTTTGGGTGCCATTGGATGACATCCTCGATTGCCTGGATGTTCGCTGAAGCAGTCATGGAAAACCCGGAAGCCATCGGTCTTTGGGGGGTCGATATGGCCCTGACCGAGGAATACGCCATGCAACGCGCGGGGTGTATGTTCTTCATCGACTACTGCGAAAAGAACGGCATTCCCCTCGTCGTGCCGGAACAATCGGATTTGTTCTTTGGAAATCCGATCTACCCAGATAACTGCGAATCCGCTGCTTACAAGAAGGCGATGGCCCGGAGGAAGGAAATCACCTTTCACCTGTCCCAGGGTCAGCAGATGGCGAAGCAGGGGGAATTGAAAACCGCGCACTCCATGGGGGCCGTTGAGGCTCACGATTGGTGGATGCGTACCATGGTCCAAAAACTCTAGGAGACATTATGCCTTTCTCGCACCGCAATAAAGAAGTCCTTGGCGGAGGGACGGCCGTTCGGCAGTTCGGCTATCGGTCCACGGATTCGATGGTGGCGACTTGCGAGCTGGATTACTTCAAACATTGGGGCGAACTACAGGTTAACGATTTCCTCTGGATTGTCTGTCCCGATGGGGCTTTCGTGGCGAACGTCAAGTCTCGTGGGCCGACTGTCTTGGGGATGCCGGAAAACCCGTTCGAGGTCCGCAAGAAGTTGGAAGAGGACGATATCAACGCTCTCCGTGCCAAGGTGAAGGAAAAGGGCCTGAACAGCTTCGGCAAGTCCAAGGAAGAACTGAAGGCAATGTTGGCCGCTTAATCCCCGTCCTGTGCGGGATTCCGGCCTTGGAGGCATTATCCCGCCATGGCGCAAAGCAAATTCGACATCTGTACTCGGGCACTTCAACGCATTGGTGCGAACAGCATCGATTCGTTCGATGACGGCATAACGGAATCCGACATCGCGGGCCAGGAATACTCCCCCCTTGTCGAGAATTTGCTGACCAATCACAGGTGGAAATTCGCCCGGAAGCGGGTGGCCCTCAATCACCTGATTGAAGAGCCGGTTATCGGGTGGACGGATTACTGGCAACTGCCGTCCGATCTTCTCGATCTTCATGGGGTGTTTATCTCGTCCAATGTCCCCATCGTTTACGAGCGGGATCAGGACAAGATCGCTTGCGACTACGACGAAAACCATACCCTTTATGCGGTCTACACCGCATCGTTCGCGGAGTCGTTCTGGCCCGCGTATTTTGTCGAGGTTGTGACCGAGGCATTGGAGGCGGTATTCTGGCGGGCCATCGTGCGAAACCCCGATCAAGCCAATCAGACGCGGGACCATCTTGAAAAGGTCACGCTTCCCAAGGCTAGAAATCTGGATTCCCAACAGCAAACGGCTAGGAAGTTCCCGCCGTCCAGGCTGAATGCCGTAAGGCGAATCTGACATGCCGACCAAGGTTCGGCAGGCGCAGACCTCCTTTCATCACGGGCAACTCAGCCCGCTGATGGCGGCTAGGTACGATAAAACATTTACGACGAACGGGGCGGAATCCCTATTGAACATGGCCCCCCTTGCTCAGGGGGGTATGAGGACTCGGCCGGAAACCCTCTACTTGAACACCATGGGGTCCACTTACGGGCTGTTGTTCCCGTTCGTGTTCTCCCCCTCCGAACGATACGCGATGCATGTCCGCGTAGGGGCAATCGATGTCTACGGCACCACGGGCCAGCTTTTGAATACGGTCACTGTCTCCGAGATCACTTCAGGGATGATCACGGAAAGAAAGCTGAATTGGGCGCATGACGGAAATACCATGATCCTCGCACATGAGGATTTGCAGCCCCAGGTGATTACTAGAACTGGTTCAACAACGTTCACTCAAGCCGCTTTTTCTTTTGAGGCCGAATCGACGGGGGCGGTGGCGGGGTATCCGATCTATCAGCCGTATTACAAATACGCCCCTTCATCGGTGACGGTTTCCGCGACGGCTACTTCAGGGGCGATCACCCTGACAACCTCGGATTCGTTTTTCACAACCGGGATGGTCGGGAACGTCATTCGGAAGGGCGGAAAGCAGATTCTGATTTCGACCGTCACATCGGGAACGATTTCATCGGGATCGATCAAGGAAACGCTTGCCTCCACGAATGCCACGGAAGATTGGGACGAACAGGCGTTCTCCACTTATCGAGGATGGCCAATCGATGTCACGTTCTTTCCTGACCGGCTTGTTTTCTGGGGCGCGAAGTCTCGTCCCTCTGGAATCTGGCTATCCAAGATCGGGGCCTATTACAATTTCGATGTCGGGTCCGGTAACGACGATGAAGCGATTTGGGAAGGCGTTGCCGGCGCAAGGGCTCGTTATGCCTGTCGCGGAAGGTTCCTGACTTTGTTCGGGGACAGGTCGTTTTACTACGTTCCCACATCGGCAACCTCTCCGCTTACTCCTGGGAACTTCGCGGTGCTGGAACAACAGCCCTACGGCGCTGCCCAAGTCAAACCTCGGATGTTCGACGAAGCGTTCATGTTCGTGCAGAACACTAATTCAGTAGCGAGGGAGGCGTTGTGGGAGGATACGCTACAGGCGTACTCCGCCCGCCCTGTCTCCCTGTTGGCGAACGATCTTGTCATCGGCGGGTCTACGTACTCCGCCCCCCTCGGTCTTGCTGTCTTGTACGGAAGAACAGGTTCGCCTGAACAATACGCGATGCTCTTGAAGTCGTCCGGGCAGATTTCGTGTTTCCACTCCGTCAGGGAAGAAAAACTCGCGTCGTGGACTCCATGGCAAACGGATGGAACGGTTGTCGCAATTACGGATTGCGATACCGATGTCTTTATGCTGACGGAAAGAGAATTGACCACAGGAACGGCAGTTCTGACGCTGGAGAAATTCTCCGACACGGCGGAAGCCATCGATTGTCAGATTCATCTCGATGCAGGAACGACTGCCGGAGCAAACACTTTCTCCGGCGCGACTCAGTATGTCGGTCAAACCGTATCGATTTGCTCCCAGGGTCATTATCTCGGCACCGCTACAGTATCCACATCTGGGGCGGTGACGATACCGGACGCTGATTTGACGACTACAGGGATCAGTGTCGGACTACCGTTTACCCAACAGATCAAACCGATGCCTGCACATTTTGATCTTCCCGATGGCACTTCCAAGGGCAAGGTCATGGGATTGGTCCGGGCTCACTTCCAAGTCGATAGGTCGGCGGGATTCACAGTATCCGGTCAGGACATATATCTCGATTTCGCGGGCGATGCGTTCGACGAAGCCGCCCCCACAAAGACTGGATTGTTGACGGCGTGGTTCAAGGGGTACGACGAAAACGCACAATGCACATTGAACATAACGACTCCTGCCAAGGTGACTGTTCTCGGGCTGACCCGGGAAGTCCAGGTGAACGAGTGAGGTTGCCATGGGAAGAATGCTAGTACCGGCTTTGGCGATTGGCGGCCTTGGGATTGCCACGGGCGGCTTCGGTCTGTTTGGCGCCGCTGGTGCCGCCGCGCCGGGTAGCGCCGCTGCCTTGTCCACCGCTGCTGGGGCCGGGTCTGGTGCCGCCGGTGCCATCGGTGCCGCCTCTGTCGGTGTTACTACAGCCGCGCCTGCCGCTAGTGGGTTCTTCGGTGGGCTTTCCGCGTCTCTGCCGTCATGGGCAACCGCTGGCAACGCTCTTTCGGCTCTCGGTGCCGTGTCCTCTCTGGCATCCGGTTATCAGGGGTACCAGGGCGCGGAGTTTCTACAGGCTCAGTACGAGGAAGAAGCCGCGAATGCAAAGACGGCTGCGGCTCAGGATGAACTGCAAAGACGCAGGCAGTTGAATTCCGTCCTTGCCAGTCAACGTGCCATCTTCGCGTCCCGTGGGGTTGAATTATTCGGTGGTAGTCAGCAAGCAATCCAGGCTCAGACGAAGAAAGAGGCCGAAGAAGATATCGAAACCTCGCGCACGAACTATCTCTCCCGTTCCCGTCGTTACGGCTTGGCGGCGAATCAGACCCAGATACAAGGTACCGGAGCCCTGTTGGGCGGTGTCGGCGGTGCGGCTAAATCTCTGTCGGGGGTCAAAGTCTAATGGCACGGCTTCCTGAAATCAAAGCCAAGGAACTGATACAGAACACCGGGGTCATCAAGCCCGCCGGGGCCGGGGAGGGCTTGGCTGCGGTTTCTAGTGCCTTGGCAAGCATAGGCGCGGAGTTTGGCAAGGAAGAACGGAAAGCCGCCATAACCAGGGCTTCTATCGAAGGCGACAACGCGGTCGGGTTGGACGAAGCCGGTAATATCACGGTCCAGCCGTTCGACACCTCGGGGGATGCGGGAAGGGCCAGGGCCGCGCGGGCGCAAGTCAAATACGAAAGTCTGTTCGAAACGCAGACCAGGGCTAGGGTTGCCGAACTGGTCGCGGGTCATCGGAACGATCCCGAGGCCTATTTGCGCGTAACGAACGGTTTCAAGGAAGGCACGCTTCAATCCGTTCCCGAACAATATCGTGGACGTGCGGAAGCGATTCTTCAGGGGGAAGTTAATAAGGGTTATACCACTCTGTTGACCAGCGCGACGGCGCAGAACGACCGCCTCTCCGCCGCGTCGTGGGATGCGAGCCTGAAGGCGAACATCGCCGATCTATCGACCCTTGCGTCTGCTGGACACTTCAACTCCCCGACCTACAACACAATAGCGGCTGAGTTCGAAAAGAAACTTCAAGACGGCATCGCTTCCGGTCTTATTGACAAAGACATGGCGCAGCAATACCGGAACCAGGTTGCCGACGAAGGCACGGGTCAGGCGCTGGCCAGGGATGCGTTCGTTTCCTATCAAAAAGCCGGTGGCGGTATCGAGGGCCGGAAGGCGGCGGAAAAACGGCTTAACGATCTAATCGACGATCCCAACCTGGGTATCGATCAATCCCGCCGGTTGCGTGTCGCGGAAATCGCCCGCGCGCGTATCTCCCGCGAAGAAGGTCTGCGAAACGACGAACTCCGCAAGATCAGGGACGAAGCCGAAGATATCGCCACCCGTCTCAATCTCGGCCGTCCGGTCGATCCCGCGAAGACGCTTACGCTCGCCAACCGCGCCGCCGCTTTAGGGGACGTTGGGTTTGCGAAGAAACTCCGGTATGGGCTGAATCTTCAGTCCGACGTTGCCGCCTTCGCCAAACTTCCGCTTAGGGACCAAACGACGACGCTACGCGAGGTCCAGGCCGAAGCCGACGATCCAAAATCCGGCGGTATGGGTGCCGTGCGGGCAAGGGCGTTCGAACAGGCGCACAACGCCAAAAGAATTGCGCTATCGAAGGATGCATTCGAATACGGCGCCAACGCGCACCGCGATCTTGTCGGGCCGGTGCAGGATTTGGATTTCTCGCAACCGGCGCAGTTGTCGGGTGCGCTTAAGGGGCGCGTGGTGCAAGCGGACAAGATCGGATCGGTGGAACGTGTCGGCGTTCTCCCCATGACGGCGGACGACTTGGGAAGGCTGTCGAATGCGATCAATACGGGGAACGCTTCGCAGAATGCCGAATTGATGGCGGCGCTGATCGATGGGTTGGGGGTTCGATATATGCCCGGCGTCATGTCCGCGATTCAGGGGAACTCGAAAAAGGCATCTGCCTTTACCGTCGCCGCCGGTCTGGCGCTTCGGAACAAGTACCTAGGGCGGGATATCCTGTTCGGTATGGAAGCGAAAGAGGCGAATAAGGACTTGGTGCCGACGAAGGACGCCTTGCTTAGGAAGACGCAACAGGATTATTTCGGGGACGCGCTTGCCCATATGCCGCCAGCACAGGCGGCGATGTACGAAGCGGCGATTTCACTCTATGCCAAGTGGTCGGCGCAAGAGGGCGATTTGTCGGGCGTCGTCAACACGAAACGATTGAACCAAGCCCTGAACTACGTCACGGGTGGGATACTCAACTATAACGGCAAGCGTATTGTGGCTCCCCGTGCCGGGATGTCGCAGCCCGATTTCGACGCCTTGATGGCGGGACTGACGGATGCCGACTTGGGGCCACTCCCTCGCGCTGCCGATGGCTCGCCTGTCGGTGCCGAATCCATTCGCAGAAACGGTGTTCTTTATTCGACGCACGACGGTAGATATTTGGTTAGTGTCGCCGGGTTTACTCTTTTCGACCCTATCCAGCCGACCAAGTTTTGGGAAATTGATCTGTCCAAGACGCCGATTAGAAATCAGCCGTACAGTTATCCAGAGATTGAGCCCGATGCTCCTTGATATCTTCGCGCAAAAGTTCGACCCGTCCATCATCCCGTCTCGCGGGACACTTCCGACCACGCCCAAATCGTTTGGCGAGCGGTTCGATCTGGCATTCGACGCCTTCATGAAAACCGAACAGGCGTTTTCCGAAGAACGGTTGAAATACGAAGCCTATGAAAACGCGGTGCAGGAACTCTATTCCGCCACCGGGCGAAGGGTCGAAAACCCCTATGCCGGGATTCAGGAACGCAGCATCCCCGACGATACCGGATTATCCCCGACGACATCGACACGGGACGAACGTGTCCGCATTCTGTCCGATGCCTTACGTGAGGCGAGGGAGAAACACCCTTCATTGCCAGACCCTGACGAGATCGAAGCCAACGCCGGTATCGTGGCGAAGCAGGCGCACGACGCGGCGTTCAATGCGGGGCTGGTGTCCTCGGGCTGGACCGGTTTCGCCGCGTTCGCCGGTTCCGTGGCCGGTGCCTTCGCGGACCCGGTCAACCTTGCAACGCTTCCCCTTGGCGCTGGACGTGTCACAGGCTCCCTTGCGCTTCGTATCCTCAAGACCGCTGCGGTTGAAGCGGGCATCGCCGGGGGCACCCAAGCCTTGATCGAGGCCGCGACATACGACTTCAAAACGGAATCGGGGATAGAGCCTACCCCCGCATTCAATATCCTCGCCGCCGCCACGGGCGGGGCGGTGTTAGGCGGTGGCGTTCGGGGGTTGATAGACGGCATTCGCAATATCAAGGCGCGAAGCCTCGGGTTATCCCTAGACGAAATGGATGCCCTGCATGTCGCGGAACGGAACTTGCGCGATGTCGAATCCAATCCACTAGGACCGGCGCGGGTAGAGGAGCACATAAATAAACTTCAGGAAGCAACTCGGTTCGTCATTCGTGGGGAGGGGTTCGATATTGAGTCTCTTAGGGCCGGAACCACGGTTCAAAGGGTTATGAGTGCCGACACCGACATTCGCCTTGCGAGGTCCGAAGCGATTGAAACAGTAGGTATGCCGTTGCGCGAACGCATAGCGCAACTTGAGGCCGAGGCGAGAAAAAGTAAACCCGAGACGTTCGCGGAGATAGACAAGATTTCCGCGCGCCTCAGTGAAATCGAGGAACGCCAGGGAAAGATAGACGAGGCGCTTGGGGTAACGACGCCGGAAGAGGTTGTAGCGGCCCGGAAGATTGCCGAAATAAACGCTGAACTTGCTACCGGCAACATAGACCGTCGCCGCGCTAAACGTCTTGAGCGAATTCGAGAAGAAACACTTGACGGCAGGACCGAAAAGGAACTTCTCGATGCCGAGAAAAAATACAACGCCGCCAGAAAAAAGGCAGACAAGGAATCGCAGAAACTCAAGGCTGAAGCCAAGACGCTCGCGGACGAGTTCGAGATGCTTTCGGTCATACGCTCTCGGGAGATCGATAAGGCTGCAAAAGCCCTTCCTGTTCAATCTCGCGATGTTTTGCTTTTTAAGTTTCAGCAACTTCGCGACGAGCCGTTCGTTCCCGGGCCCATAATTCGCCGGGAACGGATGAAACAAGAGGCTGCAAAATCTAAAGAAACGATAGAGGCGACGAAACAGCCGGAATACAACGAAGCCATGGTTCTTGATGCACAGCGCATAGCGGCGGATTTCGATGTCGATGTCCCGACCGAAACGGGGACCATCAAGGCAAGCAGGCTTCTTGAAGAAATCAACGAGCGCAACCGCGTGGCAAACGAAATATCGGATGCGTGTCTGCTGGGGAGTGCTGCGGAATGACGGTTAAAAAATGCCTCGATGCGAAAGTGTCTGCCGGAAAGATTACAAAAGAACAAGCCGACGAGGCGATGAAAATTATCGAGCGGTTCCGCAAGGAACACGAAATCCACGCAGGCCCTGACGGTGCTGAAGCCATTGCCGCTGTCATGACGGCCAAGGAATTAAAGGAGCAAGCGACGAAAGCACAACAGCAGGCCGCTTTAACTATCATGGCGACGTATCGAAATCTCGGATGGTCCGCTAAACATAAGGAAGGGTGGTATGCCGGTGTGTCCGCGATCTTCGCTCGGGATATCTGGGGCAAGGCGAAGCATACGAATGTTGAAGTTCGGCAAAAGGTGGTTCGCGCCCATCTTCATAGCATGTTCGAATCCGGCATCGACGCCTTCAGGACGAAGATGGGCGGACTGAAAGGTTCCGACATCATCGGGCTACAGCGTTTCGTTCGTGAATTGTATGGGGAAGGGACCGGCGATGCTGCGGCTGGGGCTCATGCAAGGGATTGGACGGAAACCACGGAATACGCCGTCGATAGGTTCAATGCTGCGGGTGGGAATATCCGCAACAAGAAAGACTGGCGCCTGCCGCAAAGAACGAATCAACGCGTCGTCGCGAAGGACGCCGATGGATATAGGGCGTTCCTGTACTCTGCATTCGCGGAGGGGCGGTTGCGTATCAGGGATTTCGAAACCGGCCTGACCGCATCTCCGAAACAGGCCAAACAGATCATAGATGGGGCGGTTGAAAGCATCCGAACCGATGGGCTTGCGGATTTAACGCCCGGGGCGGTTGGAGGAAAGAAACTCGCCAACCGCAGAAACGACCCCCGCGCATTCGAATGGACATCGGCCGATGCATGGCTGGAACACAATAACAAATGGGGCGATGGTGACGCGGGTATCTACGGCCTATTGACGGATCACATGGAGGGAATGGCTAGGGACATTGGTCTACTTGAAGTCCTCGGTCCTAACCCGGATCACATGGCCCGCGTCCTGATCGACACGGCAAGGAAAAACGGCGTTGGCGATTTCAAGGCGTATTCTCTCCAGGCGATTTACGATCAAGTCTCCGGGCGGTCCAGAATACCTGTTTCAGAACTGCTTGCGAATTGGGCCAATGGTGTTCGTGCTTGGCTGACCTCCGCACAACTCGGCTCCGCCCCTATTTCCAGCGTTACCGATTTCGCGACTATGCGAGCAACGTCGTTATGGAATGCGATCCCGCCGACGAAAGTCATGTCGCGGTATTTGTCGATCATGAACCCCGCCAATGCAGCCGACAGGAAGGCCATGGTCCGGTCCGGTCTGATTGCGGACGGCTGGACTCGTATTGCTCAATCCGCTCACCGTGAACAAGCCGACGTTGTCGGACCCGGGCTACCGGGAAAAATTGCCGACTTTGTTATGAGAGCCTCTGGACTTGCCGCCCACACCGAAGCGGGAAGGTGGGCGTTCGGCAAAGAGTTTCAAGGAATGATGGCCGATCATGCCGGGAAGTCCTTTAGCAAACTACCGGACGAATTGAAGCGCACGTTCGAGACCTACGGCGTGACGGAGAAGGATTGGAACATCGCCCGCGAACATGGGGTTTTGAAGGAGGAGGGGATCGCCTTCTTGGACCCCGCTTATCTCGCAAGGCAGGGGGGCGAGAAGTTCCAGGCCGGGACCAAGATTCACGAAGCCATCCTGACGGAAATGGACTTTGCCATCCCCATGCCGGGGGCCAGGGAGAGGGCCATTCTCGTCGGCCAAACCCGACCGGGCACGCTGGTCGGGGAGATGGTCCGGTTCGGGACGCAGTATAAGACGTTCCCCGTAACCATGATGACGACTCACCTTATGCGGGGCCTGTCCTCAATCCAGGCCGGGGATAGGGGGGCTTATTTAGCGGGGACGGCATTAGGGATGACTGTCATGGGCGCCTTCGCTCTACAGATCAAGGAAGTCATTAAGGGGAAAGACCCCAAAAACATGCTGGATGGGAAGTTCTGGGCCGCTGCGTTCGTCCAGGGCGGCGGGGCGGGTATCGTTGGGGACTTCCTCTATAGCGGCGTGTCTAGGACCGGCAAAGATTGGTTTTCTACATTGGTGGGCCCTGGGGCGGCGCTGGCGGACGATGTTCGGCTCCTAACCCTTGGAAATATAGGTGAATTAGGAAGGGACGAAAACACCAATATGGGCCGGGAACTGACAAGGTTCCTTCGGTCTTACACCCCCGGCTCAAACCTTTGGTATTCCCGCCTCGCGGTTGATCGGATGATGTGGGACCAGTTGCAAACGCTTATCGACCCGCAATATCCCCAAGCCTTTGCCCGTATGAGAAGCCGTGCGTTAAAGGAATCCAACCAGGACTTCTATTGGAAGCCGGGACAGGCGTTGCCGGATAGGGGCCCGCAACTCACGCAATAAGCCCCGTCCTGTGCGGGATTTGCCCGTATTAGGCATTGTTGGCAGAGAGGTAGAACATGGCCCACGTCGTCGTTAACGATATCACACCGCGCATCGTCTACTCCTCTACGACGGGGTTGACGTATGTCATCCCCTCAACGTGGGCGTGGTTCAATCTGACCGATTTCGAAGTCTATCTCGGATCGACGGAAATCTCCTATGCTGCAACCCCGACGAGTTCGACGCAATTTGCCTCGTCTGGAACCCTGATCGACGGGGGGTACAACGGCGGCAACATCGTTCTTGGTGGTGTAACTACTGAAACCGTTACGATCATTAGGAATGTCCCCGCCTCACGGACATCTGATTTCACCTATCCATCGCCAACGCTGAACATCAAAACGCTGAACACCGATCTCGATAAGATCGTCGCCGTTCAGCAACAGATTCTTGGCGATGCTGCCCGCGTTATTGTTCAAGACCCTTCCGACACCGGAACAATCGGCACGATGGGGGCGCTTACGGATCGCGCCGGGAAATTCCTGTTGTTCGACTCGAATGGCACAATCGGGTTTTCCAATCTTACTCTCGACGGAACGACGGCGACCATTGCCGCGTTCATGACATCATTCCTTTCCTCAACGTCTGAATCGTCTGCCCTGACTGTCATCGGCGCAGCGTCAACATCGATACTCGGCACCGCCGCCGCGTTGGATACCGGTTCTTCTTCCTCCAACGTGGTCGTCAATTCCAACGGTTCCGGCATACTTCAAACGCCATACGACATGGCTTTCCGTGCAGGGTACAGTTCAACCGGCGGTACGGAAAACATCGTCGTGCAGGAATACGATTGGATCGTAGCGCCGCGAAACATCACCGTGACGGGGGAACAGGGGTACATCGAAACCGCCGGTTCTACTTCTCCGGTCATCGTCGATATCGAGGTCAATGGAACCTCGATCTACAATTCAACGTCTAAACCGCAGTTCGTTTCCACAAACTCGATCACCGCCGGGACGCTGACGAATACAACGATTGCAGCGGGCGATAGGGTGGATTTCAAAGTTACACAGATCGGCTCCACGGGAACTCCCGGGGCCGGGCTTAGATTTTCTTTGCTGGCAAAATTGAGATAAAGAATGCCTCTCTTACTTTCAACAAGAAGGTCTACAGGCGGGTTCCGTCCATTGGCCGCTGGATTTGACGGCAGCGCCGATTATATGACTCGCGGTGCGGCGCTGACCGGCGATGCCGATGGCAAGGCGGGCACGTTCTCCTGCTTTTTCAATTTGCAGGGCGGCGCGGGCTCGTCCCTCGAATTTGCCTGCAACACCGGCCAGCAGTTCGAGATCATCCGCCATTCCTCGAACACGATCCGGGTAAACGGCTACAACGCGGGGACTTCGCTAATCCTCCAACTTATCAGCGCCACCACCATTTCTGCGTCGGGCTGGCATCATCTATTGACCTCGTGGAATTTGGCGACCGGCACCGGGTACATGTACATCGACGACGCCGCCGACCTGGCCGGATCGCCGACCCTGACCAACGACACCATCGACTACGCCAACGCCAACTTCGCCATCGGCGCGACGCCCGCCGGATCGTTCCTATTCAACGGCTATCTAGCCGAAGTGTGGATGTCGCGGACGTTCATCGATATTTCGGTAGAAGCGAATCGGCGCCTTTTCGTGACCGCCGCCTTGAAGCCGGTCGATCTAGGCGTTGACGGATCGAACCCTGGCGTCACTCCAATCGTATATCAGTCTATCCGTTCCGGTGGCGCTGCTACGGACTTCGCAACCAATCTTGGAACCGGTGGAAATTTTACGATTACCGGAACACTCGATTTAATCACCCCGAGCCCGTGGGCCTAACAAGGATGTCGCGCACTTCAACGATGCCGTCGGTCTTCCTTGGGGCTTTCGGCACAACTGCCTGACTACGGTCACGGCATACCTAGCGAAGAGGGTTTGTCATGGCCGAAAACAGACAAGACGCCGAAATGTGTGAAATGTTCGACAGGATTTGCGAGCGGATAGAGCAATCGCAAACCAAGGCTGCGGCCGATGGCGCGGAGATAGCGTTGCAGAAATTCAGCGACATGGTGCCTTGGGATTTAACGACGCGGGAGGGCCGGGACAACATGAGATCGACCCTCGAACACGCTGACACGTCGAAACGGATTTGCGATGCAATCAAGAAAGACGGAACCAAGATGGCGATCAAGGGGGCGTGGGGCTTCGTGTTCATCTCTTTCGTTGTCGGCGCAATCTATATGTTCGGTTTCGACCCGGCGAAGATCAAGATTCTGAACGGTATCAAATAATGATGTTCACCGCCGAGGATTTGGTAACGACGGCCAAGACGGTTTACGGGGAAGCCCGTGGCGAACCGGAGGGTGGCA
>Ga0070749_10001711_pt1 | contig 14822 bp, 15 predicted proteins | sample VirMetDEL_Nov_18_FD_75180 | JGI IMG/M metagenome (GOLD analysis project Ga0070749, IMG submission 75180) | Aqueous microbial communities from the Delaware River and Bay under freshwater to marine salinity gradient to study organic matter... | ecosystem: Environmental > Aquatic > Marine >...
CCCAAATCATAATTTTCGCCATCAGTTCCTGCGGGAGTTGTGGTTGAAACACCAAAATACTGCAATTCGCCAGCTTGAACCTGTGATACATTAACAGAATCTCCAGCATCAGAGCCTTTGGCTAAATCAACCAATTTATTATTATTACAATCTAAATCACCAGTAAGGGGGGTTTGTCCATCAGCCGCAAGACTTCCAGTTAGAGCCGTAGCAATATCCTGGTCTTGTGCCTGCATGCGACTAGCAAGAACTTTTATAGCATTGGTTTTATCATCGTTCCAATTATATGGTAAACTATATTCTCCGCTTCCGTTTCTAGGCATAATGTTTAAAATGTTCATTTAAACAGTTGATGCCAAAACTGTCTAAACAAAAGTTAATATAAAAATTATTATTAATCAAGTTATTTTTCATCGCTTCTTTAAAAACCATTTTTTGTAATATCTATATTATCTTCTGTGGCGTAAGCATCGTCGCTCTTGCCAGATGAAGATTTGTTTAAAAGATTTAACATAACTGTATTCCTGATATTTACAGGAATAGCTTTAATAACCTTTTCTTGTTCTAAAGGCTTCAACCCTTGGATTATATCTAATGTTTCTTGTATCTTTCCTTGTGCAGCTAGTTTTTGGACCTGTCTTGCAACTGTGCCAGCGGCAGCCGTTGCCGAACCTTTTGCACCACCATATAAAATAGAAGCTCCAGGAACAATTGTATTTCCAATATTTCTTCCGCTCCCTAAATCAAAACCAAACTTACCAAGAGCTTTACTTAAGGCTTCTGGATTGGAATTTTGAGAAGCTTTTTTAAGGCTGTTTATTACTTCTGGTTTGTACCCTTTAACTTTTCTTGCATCATTTACAAAATTACCAACTAAAGTCTTTAATCTGTTAGGGTCGCCATCTGCTTTTTTAACTAAATTAGCTATATCGCTAAATTGTGAATATCTTTGCCATTCTTTCTGAGCGGTTTTATAAAGATTAATTGCGTCTGGGTTGCCAGAAGCTAAAATTTTCTCAGGTGGATTTTGAGTAAGAAAGTTATCTATTGTTTTTACAGCGCCAGCCAATCTTCTTCCGTCATCAGTCATTTTTCCAAGTGGAGTTAAAGATTCATTTGCAGCAGTTGACAAAGCTCTTCTATATTGGTCTAATTGCGGTAAAGAAATCGGTTTACCAGCTTTAGTATTTGCAACTACATCTTGTCTTATTTCTTTTAATAAAGAAAAAGTCTTAGGGTGGTTGGTTTTAAATAAAGTCCCGCCCTCTTTCACGGCATTATCAATTTGACCCAATAATGCACCAACTGCGTCAGGTTTAAATACAGCCCCCGCTTCTTCAGCTTGGTTATATAATGCAGAAGAACCAGCGGCAATGTCATCCGCTATTACGGGCAAATCATCAAGAGGAATAGCCTTATATCCTTTATAGATTTGTTTAACAAAATCCGTTGTTCCTCTTGCAAGGGCTTTTCCACCTTCTCCTAAAGCTCCCAATCCAACACCAAAAGCAGCTCCAGTTGCGCCACCTTTTGCCGCTTGTCCTAATCTATTTCCTAACCCAGCTTCTTCCTGTGCGCCCAAGCCTTGTTGGGTTGCCCCACCTATTGCGCCAGCGGTTCCTAGTCCAGCTATTGCGCCTTTTGCCCCTCCGACAGCCTGCGCAACTTTTGCACCAGTTCCAGCCCCACTTGTTAAATATGGCAATGCTTCACCGATACCAACTCCGACCCTAGTTGACAAAGGCTCTTGAGCTAACTGTTGATTTTGTTTCTGAACTTGTCCAGCTAAACGACTTCCAAAAGTCTCTTTTTGTAATGGCTCATCGCCGTAGATCAAACTCTCCAATCCTCTTGCAGCAGACTCTCCAACATCAGTAGCGGCCTGGATGCCGCCGACAAAAGCTCTTCCTAAACCAACTGGCAAACCTCTGGCAATATTCATAAAAGTTGAACTTTCTTGCTTTAGTTCTTGAATTGGTTGTTGAGGTTGTTTTTGCGCCAAATATTCCTCTACAGCTTGTGAAATCTGCTCATCGGAGTATTGATTATCAAATTCTAACTCTTCGCCTGTTTCTAGTTTTACTATAGCCATATTATCTCTTTATTGTAAATTTAACACCAGAAGATGAGGTAAATGAGTTATTGCTCCCTAATGCTGCTGGTCTTTGTTCAAATTGAGTAAAATCTATCGGCTGCGCGCCATAGTTTGCTCTAATTTGTTCAACCTGCAATTTCTGCAAATCGGCACCTCTTTTATTAATTTTTTGAATTTCTTTCAATCTTTGCTCAACAACCTTCTTATCATTTAAATTATTAAATAATTCATTCCAGGCTCTTTGTGCGTCTCCTTCTGTTTGAACACCTTTATTTAAACGAAGAGAATCGTTTCTTTGTTTCTCAAGGGTAGCTTTAAAAGAAGCAAAATTGCGGCTTTCGGGCGTGCTAAATCCAGCGGCGTTTAAAGCTTGTGATTTAAGATTTTCTACTGGTCCAAGCTTTAACTTACCTTTTTTTAATTGGTTTTCTACTGCATTTAAATCGGCATTAATACCACTGGCAGTTCCAATAATATCTAGAGCTTCATTTTGAATTTTTAGAGCTTGAACAGGTAATTTAAGTGGCTTTTCACTGGTAACATTGCCATCGGCATTATAAACTGGCCCGGAATCAACCTGATTAATATCTTTTTTAAGTTTTTGATTTTGTAATCTTTTGTTCTCTAGGCTCAATACATCTGCCTCATTAGGTCCAGCAAGAATATCTGAAGCATATTTAGCTAAATCTTCATCTTTCTCTAAAATATTAGCAATTGGTCGTTTTTCTTCTGGCAAAAGACCTAAAATAGCCTGCCTTTTAGATGCGCGCGCTTGATTTTCCTGCTCCATCTGTTGATTTAATTGCTGCAATGCTTCATTTTCTCTTTTTCTCTGCAAGTAAAGAGCTATCCCTCCAGATAAAGCGCCCAGTGGAGTTCTGGTTGAAGCAAGATTTTGCTCTGCACTTTGAGCCGCTTGCCTTTGATTGAGATAGTTTTGACCACTAACAGAACTAACAAAGGGATTATTAGTTATGTTTTTGGCACCAAGCCTTGATGCTAAAGTAAAAATATCAGACATGTTATATTTGTTTAAATTTGATTCCTATTGTGTCATAATTAACTGCCAAATAACCATCCATTTCAATAACAGCCTCAGGCATAATTTCCTTAACTTCTTGAGCCATTACGCCTCTATATCTTTTATCGGGGTCGCCTTTGTAATTAAACTCATAGATATTAAAGCCATTCTCTTCACCAGTTTTCTTAATGTTTTCTTTTAAGTTAATGTCAGAAGCTGCGGCAGCTCCTGAGGCTGCACCTCCTCCTCCGGCCCCAGCTCCGGCCCCTGCGCTCAGAGCACCAAAACCCCCTTTTATAATTTCATTTAGCGATGCACTTCTTCTGTTTTGAGCGTCTTGGAATCTACTTAAATTATAAGCATTTTGCGCCCCTTCTTGGCCACTAATAATGCCAGCAGCATCAATCCCCGCAACATTTCCAAAAAATCCTAGGTCGATGCCTTGGGTTGCGCTTCCAGTTTCAGCTAAACGGGCAGCTCTTTGAGCTTCAGCAAGTCTAACTAGACGATCTTGCTCTGCGCTAGCCGCAAGGGTTGATTGTAACCCTAATTGATTTAGTTGATTTCCCCTATCCCTTCTTAGGCTTCTTAGAGCTCTAGTGTAAGCCTCACCGCCTAAAGGAATTCCTCTATTACTTAAATAATCAGTTAATTGTCTATCTTGAGATTCAAATTCAGGACGCAAAGTATACATTGAGCTTTCATATAAAGCATTTTTTATATCTTGCCCTTGTTGCGCGAAGTCTTCTGCCGAAGGCGCATTTGATCTATAAATATCTAAAGCCTGCTGCTCCTGCAGGCCTCTTAAGGCTTTTTGAAATGGAGTCTCTTCAATATTGAGAACAGACCTCCCAGAAGGGTCCTTTGTAAAGCTGCGAGAGCCAAAAGCAGAGTTGATATTGTATCTATTTAGATTATCCTGCTGCCTAACAAGATCTGCTCCACTTGTAAAAGAACCAGACGGTCCTTTTGCTAAACCTAAAGCTCCTTTTAACTTACTTCCAAATCCCATAAAAATATTTAAATTAAGTTTGTATGTTAGGATAGGTGGTGGCATCCCACCTATCCAAATATAAAAACTACTGAATATTTGTATTAAAAGAATAAAGAATATTATAAAACTCAAAAATAGAATTTTTAATATTTGTATTTATTCTAAAACTAACAAAGATTCCCTCACCACTTACCCCATACTGCACAGACTTTATTTCCGTCTCTGCCGACCAATAAACGGTATCCCAATAAAAGGTGTCCCAAAAATTACCAGCAACCGAAGAAAGTTCGCTGGCTGACAAATTGCCTTGCGTAAAGTCATAATTAACTGAATAATTAAAATTAGTATCGCTATCTATACCGAAATAAGGCTTAATATAATTAAGAGTTTTTTCTGCAGAAACACCAAAGTTTGAAAATGCCGTCTGTATATCAATATTAATAAACTCTCCATCATCATCGCTTCCAGTTAAAGCTTGATATAGCGACGAACCCCCAAAATATAAATTGTCATCATAAACAACAAAAGTCTTAGCATTCATTTCAGTGAATTGTGAACAGCCACCAGTTCTTGTATTAATTATGTATTGAGTAGAGGTAGTATCATTCAAGGGGACATTTATTATAATTAATCCTCCTTTTGGATAATTTACTATTTCCCAACCAAAAAGAGAGCTGTAAGAAGCCACAGCGCTGCTGATAGCTCCCACAAGTTTAGATTGTGTGTTAGGATTTTCTCCAGAAGAAAAAACTTCACTAAAAGTGACTACATCATACTTGTTAATCAAAATTATATCCCCTGAATATTCTAAGAAAGCTCTCTGAGAAACAGGAGGTGCAACTTTAAATCTTCCAATAATTGCCCAAGCATCCGCATCTCCTGGGTCAGTTCCCTCGTAGACAATTGCCTCTCCTGAAGACATAAAAATAACCAATCTAGCCTGCAATCCAGTTCCGCCAGAAGAATCGTAAGACCATGAGGCGCAAGCAACAACATAACCGCCTCTTTTTGTAATATAAGACAAATCAAAATAATCCAGGGCACCAGAAATAGCATCTGATGAGCCATACCAAAAACCACAAGAGTTATTCTCCCAGCAAATCAACCTATTTTTAAAATTGGTCGCCCCAACTAAATTTGCAGGAGTTAATCCGCTTCCTGTAAAAGCGTTGCTGCTTAAAGTCGTTCCATCATATTTTTGCGGGGTATCTGATCCATTAAATATTAGCAAATAGTTATTCATCATAATCCCCTGCCATTTATCAGAAGAAAAGCCAGTTCCGATTTCCGTTGGCGGAGTCAATCCAGTATAAATCTTTTCTCCTGCGCAGCTAATTATTTGAGTATCATCACTACTTCTAAATTCAAATAAACTATTTATTGTATCGCTATAAACAAATCCTCCAACTGCATCTGAAAAACCATCTCTAGACACTACTTTTTCATTCTCTATAATAACATTTTGCGCCTTAATTAAATCTTGCGATGGCATAGATGGCAAAGAGTCTTTGGTATTCAGACCACCACTTCCAAATGGAATAATTATGGTCTGCCCCACAGAGGCTCTTTCATTCATAATTCTGTTTGTGCTAATTTTGCGATTAAACATATTATGTTATTGCCCCCAACCAAGAAAGATTGCCACGATAAGGTCTAATTTCCCTCATATTCACACCTATCACTTTTCTTGAGCCATCTTGATTAATTGTATCTTGCAAATAGTTATCGGCTTTAAGTTTTTCTTCATCATACGGCCTACCTAATTGCTTCAGGTATATCCACGATGCTTGAAGCTCAATTGCATACTCATTTAAAACAGAATAATCATCATCAGCAAGCCACTCCGTCTGTTCAGACGAATCATCAGCCCTAATAACTTCATTAGAAAGATAAAGATAATTTAATGACGCAGCCGAAGTTGGGGTTGGATATATATTTACTTTATTATCAAGTATAATGAAGTTTTGTATAATAGTAGAAATCAAAGGCCAGTTTTTTAATAGCTGCCAGTCTCCTAAGCTCAATGGTCCCTCTAATTGAAATCTAGTTGTAGCATTCCAAAATGTGTTTGGAATTATTTTTGTATCTTCGATGTCACTTGGTAAATCGTAAGCAGATTGGGACGCTACAGTATTAAAAGAATAAGTTTTTATTAATTTTTGCCAATCGTGACTCTCTTTTACAATATATGTAGCATCCCGTACCGCCTGAAACACTAATTTCGCCGTATCGTTAGAATTTCCAGCAATAGTCGCTGGGACTTCCGACGACTTATTTCTTTTTAATACATTTTGCGAAATTGTTAATAGTGTCATTATTCTTCTTTATTTTGATTTTTATTTTCGACCTTTTTCTTTCCTTTTTCTAGTTCAGCCTTTAATTTTTCAATTTCTGCCTTTGCGTCCAATAATTCTTTTTCTGCTGCAGCTTCTAATGATTTTTTTTCAGCCTTGTGTTTATCGTTAACATCTTGGTCCGATTCCTCTCCAATAAGAGCCGAGAGGTTTCTGTCATGAAATTTTCTTTCCTCTAAATCCAAGGATTCTGCATAAGAATTAAGCGCCTCTTTATATCTAGTTAAATCTTCCCTAGTGGCTCTTCTAACACATGTTGTCTTAGAACCAGTACAAACCGAGATCATGAGAGTTTTACCAACGTAATCAACAGATTTTATTTCTCCGAATCTATTAACAATATTAATTTTTCTTAGCGGGTTTCCATATCTGTCTGTTCTCTCTTCAAGAAAAAATCCAACAATGATTGCTGGTTCGCTTTTTCCTCTGGGTGGGTAAGTATAGGTAGATCTGATTTTTGTTATATTTTTCATTTTATGCCATTTTTTTATTAATTAAGAGAGGGCAGTTTCCCACCCTCTCCGTAAGTACATCTTTATGATGCCAATCCATCCATTACGAAAGAATTGTTTAAATTGATTACTGCCAAACCAGAGCTTGGAGTACCAATTGCACTAATTGACTTTGCCGCAAATACATCATCACCAACCACAGCAGCGTCATCGAATGAGCCTGCGGTAGCAGTTAGATAGCATTTTGCATCATCAGCGAAATCAGCTAATACTTTAACTGGAACATTTCCGCGAACCACAAACCAACCAAACTCACCAGAAGATTTCGGGGCAAGAGAAGCTCCAATTTGTCCAACTGCGTTAGCTACAGCTAAAGCAGTCACATAGTCACCACCGAAGGTTACAGCAGACCCTAATACATCATTAGCGCCAGCTTGTAGATAAACTAGTTCTAATGCACCGTAAGTAGTGTCCTCAGCTTTTGCCACAGTTCCCAATTCATAAAGAGCTGTAGTGTCAACCTGAGTTGCTGGACCTTGGTAGGTGTTTTGATCTTTAAAAAAAATAGTCATATTATTTATAATTTATTAGTTTAAGCACAAATAACGCCAGAAGTGCGACAGTTATCAATTGTTAAGTTCATTAAGCCCATTACTGGATGAATATTAACAGCTTGGTTCACTGGACGAGTAGGCGGTAATGCTCTAAAGATTTGAGGCAATGATGCTTTTTCTCCTTTCATTGAGCCAGATTTTCCTTCACTATTCTTAATATCTAAATATTTTAATTTAAGGTGTTTAGAGTTTAAGAAATACATAGTAGAAGCAGGACAATTAGGATCGTAAACTACATCAGCGTTTTTAAATCTAATAGTATCAAAACCAGCTTCTGCCATCTTAGCGTTAGTAACGCGTTGAATGTCAGTTAATGAAGCTCTGAAATAATCCCAATAGATAGCATCTGCAACGATAGTATCAGGAGCAGACATAGCGCCTTGAACCAAACAAGATAAATAAAGCGAGTTCATTGCATCTTGAATCGTAGAAGAAGATGGGGTAATTGCTGCATCTGAAAAGTCATACACTTGGTTTCTCCAAAAAGAATAAGTAGCACGATCAATTCCACCCACAGTACCGCTTGATGGAGTTTTTGAAATTAGCAATTGAAGACCTTCAATTTCATTTGAGTCAGTACCATCAGAATACAAAGATTGAGCTACGGTATTAGCCAAAGAAATTAAAGTTGAGTCAACGCCAGTTTTAATTAAATCAATCAATTTTTCTTTTCCTTGGTTTTGAGAAATTTCTAAGTCATAGAAAGGAATTGAAGATGTGATTGCTTTTTGGTTAAAGTCAGCATAGGTCAAATAATCTTGTGCATCTGTGTTAAAAGTAGCATAACCAGATTGCCATTGAGTATTTGTATTTTCTTGCCATAATAACTTCTCACGAAAAACGTCACCGCCGCTTTCATTTTTGAAAGAGCCATTTTGACGCATTTTATAGAAAAGTGCATTATTGTTTGAGATGTTGTCAATAGCTTTGTTTGACATACTCTCTAAGGTAGCAGCTACTAACTGACCTTGTGTTTGAGGATTTGTTGTCATTTTTTAATTAATTTTACTATAAAAGTAAGATTAACTAAGACTGGGAATCAAGAATATTTAACAATATATCATCAAGAGATTTGTGGTTATTACTGCTCGATGATTTATGTTTTAAACTTTGAGAATTTATTGACTTTGCTTTTAAAAGGGCTTCTTCTTGCTTCTTAGTAAGAAAAAAACCCTCTCTTTTTCTTTTATCCTCTTCAATCTTAACAGCAATATCATCATTTAATTTTATTGCTGTTTGATATAGTTTATCCACATTATAATTAGGATAAGCCTCAGACAACCTCTCCATTTCAGGGAGAAGTTCGTCAAAGTAAGGATTTTTTAAGCTTCCATCCTCATTGGTGGCGCTTCTAAAATGATTTATTTCCTTTAAGATTAAATCATTTTGTTCTCGCTCACTTAACTTTTTAAAATTCTCAACTTCTCTTTTTGCAATCTTAGCTTCTTCTTCAGCTTTTATAAGTTTATTGTAAATTATTCTCTCGTTATCCGTGAGAGAATCTAAATCTATTTCTTCTTCTGACCCAGACTGCTTATCTTCTAATTTAAATAAACTTTTCAGGCTATTGATGGTTTCTTGCGGGCTAGACTTTAATTGTTTTTCAAACTCAATTAAGTTTTTGATTTGGTCAAACCCTTTCTTTTCATCAATACCGTACTGTTTAAAAAATTCTTTTGTGGTCTCGGCTATTTTTTTTGCTTCCCCTAACTCGGTATGCTTTCTATCAATGCTAGCCCTCATCTTTTTGAAAACCTTAATTTGGCTTTCTCTTAATTCAGGCGATGCACTTAGAATGGCATCTCTCAGTTCTGGGTCTATATTTCTAAGTTCTTCTTCAAGATTAGAATCAGACGAATCTTGCTCCTCTGTCTCATCTTTATTAGGTTCTTCAACCTCTGACTCGGCAGTTTCAACTCCCTCATCTTTATTCTCTTCTACTTCATGCTTAGTAGTTTCTACGGGCGCCTCTGTTATCTCTTCTGCATTATTACCCAATATCGTGTTAAGTTTATTCTCTAATTCAGATGCCATTTTAGATATATTTATTTACTATTGCAGCAATATCAGCTCTGTTGCTTAATTGTTGCTTTGGTTTATTACTACCATCAGACCAATCTTTTATAACTAAATCATTTTCTTTTAAATAATTTCTATAAGATCGTGCTGTTGTGTGAATATTGCCTTGATTATCCACTATCGCTCCTTTATCTTTGATGTGTATATCAAAAGATGAAAGAGCGGAGAATGAATAGTCGTTATATTTTAGACTACTCTTCTTTTTAAATAATGCAAGTATTTTTTTTAAATAATATAAAAAATCTTTTTTTATTTCATTTTCTGTCTTAAAACGAACAGTATTAACTCCCTCAATAACAAAAAATGGTAATATTGGTATTCCTTTATATGTGAAAAAATATTTACGTTTTAACATGTGCAACCATTACTTTTATTTACTATGTCACTGGTTCTTCCACATCCGCCTTACTAAGACGACTCTTTAATCCATTTTTAATAATTTCTTCAAGAAAAGATTTTAATCTCTCTTGAAGAAATTCCTCGTTGAATATTTCTTTGTCTATAGACATGTCTATAACTTGTAGCCAATCATACTTTTTAAACACATCTACTAACTCAGTAAGTACTTCATCTAGTGAATTAGACGAAAAAACTAAATCATCCCAACCTCCTTCAGGATAATAGTCATTACCAGCAAATACTAAATAACGATTATTTCTTGGGAATTGTTCTCCTACTAATATATTTTCTAATTTATCATCTATGTTAGCCATTTCTCATTATTTTTTTTTAGATTTACCAGCTTTGCTCAACGCAATAGCAATGGCCTGTTTTTGAGGCTTTCCAGCCTTAATCTCTTTTTTAATATTACTGCTAATAGTTTTTCTGCTCGTTCCTTTCTTTAATGGCATATGCTTTCAATTTAATAACAATATGATTTAGTAAACCTATCTTTCTTATAAAAAGCTAGACGACAAAATTGAATTAACCTTAGTTTATTCTTTATATCCTTCATTTATCTTGTTGTTAATTTGTTCTTGCTTTAAACGCATTTGTTCTTCAAAAGACATGTCGCCTATAATAACCTTTCCTTCTTCAATGTCAAGCTTTCTATTCTCATAAGCAGCTTTTGATTGAGCCTCATATTCTTTTAATGCGATTTCTCTTTCTTGAAACTCAATTTGCTTTTGAGCCATTTGTCGCTGCATTTCATTTTCAGGATTTGTTTTTTCAGTCTCTTCATCATCAAGTAATTCTTCAACTTCCTCACTTCCTTCAAAGCGTCTCATAATGAAAGATAGCAATGATTTAAAGGCATCTCTTGAAATTACGCCTGCTTGCAATAAAGGCAAGAATTGCTGCGATACTGTAGATAAAGCATTAGCGAAATCTAACGCAACTTGCTTTTCCGCATTTTGATCAACCTTGATTGTTGAATCAGTCTCAACCTCAATCGCCCAACCTCTAAGCTTATCACTTTTCATAATCTTTGCAGCCTCAATCATGTTGTTGATTGTTGTTGCCTGCCCAGCTTTAATTTCGTTAATATAAGGTTTTAATTTAACCATTAGCGCTTGGCTAAATTCTTCCTCTGGCAAGCCCTCTAATTCTTCTGTGAATTTCTTGGTTAATTCATCCATATCAAATATCTTCAAGCCTGCAGCCTGCACTAATTCAATAATGTCATAATTTTCAGCCAACAATTCAGCAATAATTCTGACGATATCGCGACAGAAAAATTCCATCTCTTGTTGCATTGGCTGCAAACGAGAAATTGCAAAGTTTCCTTTTAATTCTTGTGCTGTAGCTGTTTCTTGTGCCACGGTTTGACCTCTCACAATATCACTTAAGCCTGTAATCTCTTGAATAGCTTTAATTGTCTGTTGCCTTTCCGCGTAAAGTGTTGTTAAAACTCCGGCAAGTTTAGATAAATCGCGCTCCTTAATTAGTTTATTTAAATCTGCATCAGGAGGCATCTTTACTGGGCTATATTTTTCAATAGCTTGCAGGAATGTTTCTGCTTCTTCTGTTGTCAATGAATCGCAATAAACACCACCCATCGACATATAAGGCAGAATAGCAATAATTCTATTTGAAATCTTATCTAGTTCTTTTGCTTGCTCTTCGTAATATTTATAATCAGGAATAGGGCAATTGACTTTATCGAAGCCGCTATCTATACCAAGCGGCCTAGGAACATTGAAAAAATTATTTAGATTATATGAATCATCAACGGTTTTTAACAATCCTTTATCATAACCGCTGCAAAAAAAATAAACTTTCTTTGTCTCTTTGTCCCATATTTCCCAAACTTCCGCCTTCTTAAATAAGCTATCTTTCTCATCTCCGCTTTTTAAAGTGTTTGGATCTACTTCATTATCAAGATTTATAACATTTGCTTTTCTGCCAAATCTCTTCTTGAGTTCATCTTTATTAAAATAGTGACGAAAAGCGACCCAATCGACATCCTCCCACTTTCCAGCGCAACTAAAAACAACATCTTTCCAAGCTACATATTCAAGCATAATCTTTTTTTCGCCCAATTCTTCTTGTTCCATGATTTGCAAGTCTTCGCCCGCAATCTCTCCGGTTTCTTCATCAATAATCGGCGTTTTTATTTCTTCTTGCGTCGTGATAATCTCTTGCTCAAATAATACTTTAACAAGACCTCTTTTTGTTACTAAGTAGTCATCTCTTGCCTGCTCTATAATATTTTGTGCATCTGTTTCTTCCAAAACTCTCTTGATGTTTCTTTCAAGTATAATAGAAATAAGTTTGTTGATATTATTCTTTTCTAGATTTCTTTTGCGAACACGAGGGTTTGGTAGGCGTGAGAAAATTAAAGGTTTGAGGGTTTCAACATTAGAATAAAGTATGTTATAAACGGGCTTGACTGTTTGACTTAAATTACCGGTAAGATTCACATTGTAATTCTGGCCTTTGAATATTTTTATTACTTTTTCAGCCTCATCAATATACTCTTTTGATTCTTCAATTGAATTGCTTAGTTTGTCTCGCCAGAAATTCCATCTCCAGTGATTGCCATTTTCGTCTTTAAATGTTTTTAGATCTTCGACTTGCTGTCCATTATAATCTTGCATTTTGGCTTTGTTTTATTATGTTTTTAAAAATTTTCTTTTGTTCGTCTACATAGATTTTGCCATCTTCTCTGATAATATTATCGACATGTTTAATTGTCAAGGGTCTACTCATACATGCGTATCTTGTCTCATCTGCTGCGTGATCTTCCATATCTGTATCTAAATCTTCGGGCTTTGATTTGTCATGTTGTAGAATTGATAATTGCTTAATCGTGTGTGTGCAGGTTTTAAAGAAATACAGCATCGGTCTATCTTCACCAGCTAATCTATATCTTATTTGTTGCCAACCTGCTATCCTCTCATTATCGGCTCTTCTAAAATCAACACCGCATCTTTGGAATTGTTCAGCAATACTTACGCCACCATTATGAGCAAAGATTGCTGGGTCAGCCACAGAGTCTCTTATTCTTTCATGTCCCTGCAGCCTTATTATTTCAGCAGCAAGCTGATTATTCTCAAGCCTCAAACCTTCGTTGGCCTTACCAGTGCTTCCATAATATTCACGATATTTTATTAATGCACCAGCGGGATAGAAATATCCATCAACCTCTTTTCCTTCACTTACTGCATACCACCCAACGGCAAATGGTGCAGAATATCCATAATCAAATGCCCTAAATCTATACCACTGTGCAGGAATTTCAAAAGGCTCAATAACATGCGTCCTCTTGTCAAACTTATCAAAATAAGCACCATCTATCGCATCCCAATCACCATCAAGCATTGCTTTTGCTAGAGCGCCACCAAGCCCAGAAAGTTTATCAGCATATAAAGGATCATTCTCCAGCATTGTTGGGTTATCGGCTAATTTAGCGGGAATAAATTGTCTTAACATGCCGCCATCTTCTTTTGGCATTCTAGTAATTTCAAATGGCTGCGCATTGTCAATAAAATATCTTTTAACAAACTCATGACCAACGCCACCAGGGTTTGATGAAGCTATTATCTTTGGGAGCTTATTCTCAAAATCACTAGACACTCTTAATGAACCAAGACGAACACGAGAGCGCAGGAATTTGTATATATATTCACTGAAGTGCGTAAGCTCGTCAATTAGTAATAGATTAATCTCAACACCCTGATACTTCAAGACATCTTTATCATGTTGACAATGACACAAATGTATCTTGCTACCGTTGCTAAAAATTATTTGTGATGTAGAGTGATTAATTCTGCAAAAGCCAGCTTGCACATACTCAGCAAGTAAAACATTGAATCCGCTTGCGCCATCTAAATGGTTTTTCTTTAAATCTTCACTTAATCTACGGAATAGATAGATTTGAATATTAGGAACGCTCAAAGCATAATAAATAGCAATGACTCGCATTGTGTGAGACTTTCCCCCTCCGGCAGCGCCACCATAAAGAATCTCTGTTGCTTCACTTAAAAAACATTGAGTCTGGCGAGGGTGCAGCTCAAATTGCATTTATTCTTTCTTTAAAATGATTGTTGGGGCTAGTAATTTAGCAGCAAGATCGTCAGTATCAACTCTATTCTCATTAAATTCACGCGGAGCTTTAACTTTAGCAAGCCATCTATAATGATGCGCTAATTCTCTTTGTCTAGTAATGTCAGCCTTATCATCGCCAGTTTTGATCGCTAACAGAGAATCAAGTGCGAGTTTAGCGTATCTTTGAGCTGAATTTTTCTGTGATTGCCTTGCGCGTGCGGAATACTCACTCTCTGCAACGAACCAACTCACATACTTATGATGCACATCAAATCGATCGCAAATATCTTGATAACTCTTCCCTTCTTCTATCATATCAATAATAGCTTCACCATTCTCTAGCAAAACTTCTTTTTCTGTCTTCTTCTTTTGTTTAACTTCTTTCTTATCTCTTGACATAATTATCTACAAATTGCCGGTGGACATATTGGTTTAATATTTATTGATCCTCTACATACTGCCTTATTCTTTCCATCAATGCAAGCACAAAAACAATCAGCCTTTGCACTAAAACTACAAAAGAGAATTAATAAACTTATAATAAATATATTCTTCATTATATATTCTTAATTTAAATATAATAAGAGACTTAACCCCAAAAGAAAAACCAAAAACAAAAAACCAAGTCGTGAAGAAAAAACAAAAATCAAAAAGAAAGTTTGATTATAGCGTAAAAGAAAATGGTTTGTCAAGTTTTTTTACGACTTTTACATATCTTCTTC
>Ga0070749_10001715_pt1 | contig 14810 bp, 16 predicted proteins | sample VirMetDEL_Nov_18_FD_75180 | JGI IMG/M metagenome (GOLD analysis project Ga0070749, IMG submission 75180) | Aqueous microbial communities from the Delaware River and Bay under freshwater to marine salinity gradient to study organic matter... | ecosystem: Environmental > Aquatic > Marine >...
AGGTGGAGAAATATAAATAAATACAGTCTTAATATATTTCTAAACAATGGAAGAATTAATGGATCTTATGGTGACTGGTGAATCTCCTTCGGAGGTTTCGGATAAAATGAAAGAAATTCTTTATGCAAAAGCAGCAGAGAGAGTTGATGCTCTGAAACCTGTTGCTGCTTCGTCATTGTTTGGTGCAGAAGAAATTGAAGATGACTTTGAAGATGAAATCGAAACCGAATCCGAGGAGGAGTAATGGCTCATAATCCAATAGTGGGCACTGGCACATATTTTGCTAGTGCAAATGGTGTAACTACATCTCAACCATTTTCAGTGAGATCAGATTCTCTTAGGATCACTGCGGTAGGATCTGATGATATTAATGTTGCTATTGGAACTGATCCAACTGCAACTGATTTAGATTACGTTGTTGTTGCTGATACTTCTGCGACTCTTTCTTTGACACCAAAGTCACAACCAATCAGCGGAATCACCACTGGTGCTTCAACTGTTTATCACTTCCCAGAGGGAACTGGAACTACATTTAATGTTGGTGACACTGTTACGATCACAGGTATCACTCCCGATTCATTGAACGGAACTCATCTTCCTATTGAAAGAGTTCTAACCTCAGCATCTCATGCAACTGGTTATTATTCCACAAGAGTTGTAGTCACAAAAGACACTTCAAGTGCAACTGTTTCTGGTGCATCAACAGCAACCTTTAATGGTTCTGAGATGAGAAACTCACTTAAAGTTTCTGCCAAAGCTAGCGGAACTGGAACAACAGTCCAACTCATTCAAGTTCAAACAAGCGGTATCTCCTAATGAAACTCATCACAGAAGAAATCGAATCAGTTGAATTTCTTGTCGAAAACAAAGGCGGTAAGAAGCAACTTTATATCGAGGGTGTTTTCCTTCAAGGAAACATCAAGAACCGCAATGGGCGTATGTATCCTATGGAGACACTTCGCCGTGAAGTTGGAAGATACAATGAGAATCATATCCAAAAAGGACGTGCTCTTGGCGAACTCGGTCACCCCGAAGGTCCAACTGTAAACCTGGATCGTGTTTCCCATAAGATTGTATCACTCAGAGAGAGTGGTTCTAACTTTATCGGTAAGGCAAAAATCCTCAACACCCCAATGGGTAAGATTGCTGCTTCTCTGGTAGAGGAAGGTGTCAAACTTGGTGTCTCTTCCAGAGGAATTGGTTCACTCAAACTCACAAGAGAGGGAATCAATGTTGTTGGTGACGACTTCATGTTAGCAACTGCTGCTGATATCGTTGCTGATCCTTCTGCTCCTGATGCTTTTGTTGAAGGAATCATGGAAGGAAAAGAGTGGGTATGGGATGGTGGTATTCTTCGTGAGAAGTATGCTGCTAAAACATATGCACAGATTAACACTCTTGTTGATCAAAAACAATTGGATGAAAAGAAATTAAGTCTCTTTAATGACTTTTTGCAAAACATCTGATTATAAATAAATAAAGATAATACCAAAATAGGTTTATTTCAAATGTCGCGTGGAAATTTACAAGAAATGGAAGTAAAGACACAACAGTCCCGCACTGCCGTTAATTCGGGTGCCAAAGCGGGCGATCCAATGCCCAAAATGGCAGACCCTGGAACACAACTGGCAAGTGTAGAGGATCTCGGTGGTCCTACTCCTGAAAACTATCGTTCCGATGACGATAGTGCCAAACTGAAAACACCAGGCGGCACATTAAAGCAGGTCAGAGATGTTGTAAACAAAGGTGCCAAAGGTGCCGATTCAATGCCTACCATGAAAAAAGAAGAAGAAGAGTTCGAAACCGAAGCAACTATCGAAGAGGACCAAGAGGTCACTAATGAGGTTGTTGAAGAGGAAATCGACGTTGAAGAGGATGTTAATGCTCTTCTCGGTGGTGAAGAACTCTCCGAGGAATTCAAGGAAAAGGCAAAGACCATCTTTGAAGCTGCTCTGAAATCCAAAGTTGCAGAAATCAAAGAATCTCTGGAAGAACAGTATGCTGCTGCTCTCTCCGAAGAGATCGAAGAAATGAAGACCGAACTTCAAGAGCGTGTTGACTCTTACTTGGAGTATGTCGCTGATGAGTGGCTCCAAGAGAACGAACTCGCTGTTGAGCGTGGTCTCAAAACCGAAATGACTGAATCCTTCCTGGAAGGTATGAAGTCACTTTTTGAAGAACATTATGTGAACATCCCTGAGGAAAAATATGATGTCTTGTCTGCGATGACAGACAAGTTAGATGACATGGAGACTAAACTCAACGAGCAAATCGAAAAGAATATTTCCCTTAACAAGCGTCTCGCAGAGTCGATTGCTGATGGAATTCTCTCCGATGTATCTGAGGGTCTTGCACAGACTCAAAGAGAGAAGCTCGCTTCACTTGCCGAAGGTGTTGAGTTTGAAAGTGAAGAATCGTTCAGAGAAAAACTGACTACCCTGAGAGAATCTTATTTCTCCGCTCCTAAGTCAGTATCTCAATCATCAACCGCTGATACTCTTTCTGAGGGTGTAGATCATACCGAAGCACCTGTTGCTGGTGGTATGTCTTCATACCTTGATATTCTCAGCAAGATGAATAAGTGAATTTAACATTAACCAAACCCAATCGTTTACCAAGGTAAAAACCAATGTTCCAATCCGAGCATCTGGTAGAAAAGTGGAAGCCTCTTCTCGATCATGATGGTGGAATCAAAGATTCCCATCGTAGAGCTGTAACCGCTGTTCTGCTGGAAAACCAAGAAAGATTCCTCCGTGAGGAAAATGCCTTTAACAGTGGCATGAACCTGATGGAGACCCCAACGGTCAACACCAATAGCAGCACCAGTGCTGCTGGTTTTAGCGCCGACGCTACTGCCGCTGGTCCTGTTGCTGGTTTCGACCCTGTTCTGATCTCCCTGATCAGACGCTCAATGCCTAACCTGGTTGCTTATGACCTGGCTGGCGTTCAACCAATGAACGGTCCTACTGGACTGATCTTCGCAATGCGTTCACGCTACGCTGCTCCTGGAACCCCAGGTATGAGCGGTGCTGAGGCATTCTATAACGAAGCAGATACTGCCTTCTCTGGCATGGATCATGGCTTCGACAACACCAGCTACTTCTCTGACGTAGCTGCTGGTTTCGGTACTACTTCACAGTCTGGCACCAACCCATCTGTTCTCAACCCTGTTGGAACTGCTGCTACTGACGGTTATAACGTTGGTCAGGGCATGGGTACTGCCGATGCTGAGGCACTGGATGGCACCACCACCAATGCCTTCAACGAGATGGCATTCTCGATCGAGAAGGTCACCGTTACTGCCCGTTCACGTGCTCTGAAAGCTGAGTACTCACTGGAACTGGCACAAGACCTGAAAGCAATTCACGGTCTGAACGCTGAGGCTGAACTCGCCAACATTCTCTCCACTGAGATTCTGGCTGAGATCAACCGTGAGGTCATCCGCTCGATCTATAAGGTCGCTGAGCAGGGTGCTACCGTCAACACCGCTACCGCTGGTGAGTTCAACCTGGACGTTGACTCCAACGGTCGTTGGTCTGTTGAGAAGTTCAAAGGTCTGCTGTTCCAAATCGAGCGCGACGCTAACGCAATCGCACAAAGAACTCGTAGAGGAAAGGGCAACATCATCATGACCAGTGCCGACGTTGCGTCTGCTCTGACCATGGCTGGTGTTCTGGATTACACTCCTGCTCTGAACGCTAACCTGAACGTTGATGACACTGGCAACACCTTTGCTGGTACTATCAATGGTAAGTATCGCGTCTACATTGACCCATATGCTGCTAACGTTGCTGCTAACCAGTACTACGTTGTAGGTTATAAGGGTTCTTCACCTTATGACGCTGGTCTCTTCTACTGCCCTTATGTTCCTCTCCAAATGGTTCGTGCCGTTGGTGAGAACAACTTCCAGCCTAAGATTGGCTTCAAGACCCGTTACGGTCTGGTCGCTAACCCATTTGCTGAGGGCACCAACCAGGGTCTCGGTAACCTGAATCCTTCTGCTAACCGTTACTATCGTCGCGTCAAGGTCACTAACTTGATGTGATATAAATATCCTTTGTGTGGAGGAAGTGCGAGGGACCTGAAAGGGTCCCTTTTTTTATCTAAATAATATGTTACTTATATGAGGTGATCGTGACCTTGTATGCCACGTGAATGGAATACCTCTTTTAGGGAGCCGTGGAACCCTATCATAAAGAGGTGCCTTGATGGAGTAGATCTCCACACAGAATTATATCTTGATACAAATGATCCCTTCCACGAAAAACAGGCAGAAAAATTAAGAGATTACGTAAGAAACCTCAAAGATTGGATACACGAAACAGAACCAGAAGCATTTCATAGAAAATAACTCATGGCACGTTCCATTTATGATAAGCAGATACAGAATAGAAATTATCTGTCACCAACAGGTTTTAATTTCACTCTGCAACGCTGTCCCAAAGTTAGTTTCTTTTCCAATACAGCACAGATTCCTGGTATTGATCTTGGTGTTGCAACTCAACCAAACTATTTGAATGATATTCCAAGACCAGGTGAAAAGTTACAGTTTTCAGATTTCAACCTAAGATTTCTGGTCGATGAAGATCTTAAAAACTACATGCAGATTCAAAACTGGATGAGAGGTCTTGGTTTCCCAGAAAGTTTGGCAGAGATATATTCGGAATACACCGAGTATGCAAAACTATACAATAGAGAATTTAACAAATCGGAAGAACTTTTATATTCCGATGCTACGTTAGAAGTTTTAAATAGCACAATGAATCCACAGTTTCTCGTGAAGTTCAAAGGAATGTTCCCGATATCCTTGACAACTTTGGATTTTGATGCTACCCCAACAGACGTTGATTACTTTACAGCAGAGTGTACTTTCAAGTATACTGTATATACTATCACTGACTTGGCTGGCAATCCTTTATGAATCTTGATGATATACAAAGTATGTGGGAGAAAGACTCACAGATTGATAAAGATAATCTTCACGACGAATCATTAAAGATACCTGCACTTCATGCGAAATATCATGAAATGTTTAACAATACTTTGTTGCTAAGAAAGAAAGCAGAGCAGCAGAGAAAAAATATTCGTCATGAACGATACGAATATTTTTCTGGAAAAGCAGATCCAGAAGTTTACATTGAGAATCCATTTCCAAAGAAGATTCGTGACAAAGATACAATGCAAAAGTATCTGGATGCTGATGAAAAGTTGATGAATGTCAATCTCAAAATCGACTACTACGAAACTCAACTAAATTATATTGAGAGCATTCTAAAACAAATAAGTAATCGCACTTATCAAATCAAGAATGCTATCGAGTGGCAAAAATTCGTAGCAGGTTATGGTTGAACTCAGTATTGAAAAAAAGAACGAAGTATATCTTAAAATAAAAGCAGAACCTCATGTCTACCAGGAACTATCTGAGGAGTTTACATTTGATGTTCCTGGTGCAAAATTTATGCCTCAGTATCGAAACAAATACTGGGATGGAAAGATTCGCCTTTTCTCTACGGCAACAGGTGAAATCTACGTTGGTCTTTTAGACAAACTTATATCATTTTGCAAACGCTACGGATACGAATATAAGTTTGTTGATAACAAGTTTTTTGGAACTCCTTTTGAAATCAATGAGTCTATCTCAAAGGAGGGTGTAAAAGATTATATGAAATCTATTTCCGTTCACGAACCACGTGAATACCAAATAGAGGGAGTATACGATGCTCTAAGACACAATAGAAGATTATTGATAAGTCCAACTGCATCTGGCAAATCTTTGATGATTTATTCTCTCGCCAGATATTATACAGAGCACAACAAAAATACCCTGGTAGTTGTTCCAACGACAAGTTTGGTAGAGCAGATGTATAAGGACTTTGAGGATTATGGCTGGGAGGCAGAGGAGTATTGTCACCGCATCTACTCTGGGCGCGAAAAGACGGATAATCGGCCAATTGTGATCACTACGTGGCAATCTATCTATAAACTTGATAGGAAGTGGTTTGAGAGATTTGATGTTGTGATTGGAGATGAAGCTCATCTTTTCAAATCTAAGTCTCTTGTACAGATCATGACTAAGTTACATACTGCCAAACACAGATTTGGGTTCACAGGGACATTAGACGGCACACAGACGCATAAATGGGTCTTAGAGGGACTGTTTGGACCATCATACAAGATCATCCGTACAGAGGAGTTAATGCAGAAAGGATATCTTTCTAAGTTAGATATCAACTGTATCCTACTCAAACATCCACCACAAAAGTTTGAGAACTTTGAGGATGAGGTTCAATACATTATTGGACATCAACAACGAAATAAGTTTATCACAAATCTTACATTAGATCTAAAAGGAAATACTCTTGTTCTTTATTCAAGAGTTGAATCTCACGGTCAGGTCCTTTACGAGGAAATAAATAACAAAAAAGCAGATGAAAATCGAAAGGTTTTCTTCGTGCATGGTGGAGTAGATGCTCAGGAGCGTGAACTAGTTAGGGAAATCACAGAAAGAGAATCAAACGCTATCATCGTTGCCTCTTATGGAACTTTCTCTACTGGTATCAATATTAAAAATCTACATAATGTTATCTTTGCCTCACCTAGTAAATCCCGAATCAGAAACCTTCAAAGCATTGGACGAATTCTTAGAAAGGGGAACAACAAAGTAAAAGCTGTTCTCTATGACATTGCTGATGATTGTACACATAATCAAAGAAAAAACTACACATTGAATCATTTAATTGAACGTATCAAAATCTACAACGAGGAGAACTTCAATTATGAAATCATCACAGTTAACTTAAAGTGAATATGGAAGACGATTTTTACGCATCAATAAAATTAATCTCTGGTGAGGAAATCTTTGCAAAGGTTTCTGTGTGCGAAGAAGATGAAAGAACACTTTTACTTCTTTCTAATCCAGTGACATTTGAAGAGGTGAAGATGAAAAAATGGGGAACCATTGGTTATAAAGTAGAACCATGGTTAAAAACTTCATCTGATGACATGTTCATTATTGATATGAATCGTGTTCTTACAATCAGCGAAAGTGATAATATTGAAATAATTGAAGTCTATAATTCATATGTTAGAGAATCATCTTTCGATTCATCTAGTAGCAGATCTTCAATTAATCGTGAAATGGGATATATATCTAGTGTAATCGAAGCAAAAGAGGTATTAGAGAAGTTATATAAGCTATAATTTCTCTTGAACCTCCACAGAGTTATTCTAGTGGTATTTTAAGGACTTGTCAAGCCCCTAAAATATGGTATAATATTATTAATAATAATGGTTATAAAACATGTTAATAACTAATATGCCAAAAACACGTAAGAGATCAGAACATTACGTCAACAATAAAGATTTTCTTGCTGCTATCATTGAGTATAAAATCAAGGTTCGTAGAGCTGCTGAGAAAGAGATTCCTAATCTTGCTAGTATGAGTCCTGATGAGCAGTTTGAAATCTTAAAAACCTGGAAGAGTCCGAACAAACCAAGAATCACAAACTATCTTGGTGAATGTTTTTTGAAGATTGCAACACACCTTTCATATAAACCAAACTTTGTCAACTACATGTTCAAAGATGACATGGTTTGTGATGGTATTGAGAACTGTATTCAATATATTAATAACTTCAATCCAGAAAAATCACAGAATCCCTTTGCATATTTCACTCAGATTATTCACTACGCTTTTCTGAGACGGATTCAAAGAGAGAAAAAGCAAATGGAAATCAAGAACAAGATTCTTGAACGCTCTGGATACGATGAAGTATTCGTGGATAACAACACACTTGACGGGAACAACTATTCCAACTATAATAGCATTAAGGATAACGTACACATTAAACTTCGTTCGTGACTGTTGCTATTATCTCAGACCAGCACTTTGGTGCCCGTAAGAATTCTAAGTTATTCCATGACTTCTTTTTGAAGTTCTATAACGAAGTATTCTTTCCCACACTTGAAGAGAAAAAAATCAAGTGTGTGATTGATATGGGAGACACGTTCGACAATCGAACGGGTATTAATTATTCTGCTTTGGCATGGGCAAAGGATAATTACTATGATCGCCTAAAAGAAATGGGCATTAAGGTGTATACAATTGTTGGTAATCATACAGCTTACTACAAGAACACCAATAATATCAATGCAGTTGATCTCCTGCTCCGTGAATATGATAACGTTCATGTGATCTCAGAGTATGAAGAAATCAATATTGATGGTCTTGATATTGCAATGGTTCCTTGGATCAATTCTGAGAATGAAGCATCTACATATTCTTCATTAGAAAAATCCAAGTGTCCTATTGTTATGGGTCACTTGGAGTTGCAAGGTTTCTATGCAAATAAATTGCACCTGATGGAACATGGTGCAAATAGAAATCCATATAAGAAATTTGAGAAAGTATATTCGGGACATTACCATCACAGAAGTTCAGAAGATAATATACATTACCTTGGCAATCCATATGAAATCTATTGGAACGATCTAGAAGATGTTCGTGGTTTCCATCTCTTCGATACAAAGACCCTAGATCATACACCAGTTGATAATCCATTTAAGATGTTCTATCGTCTTTACTATGAAGACACCCCACATCAGACCTTCAACTTCTCAGAATATAAAAACAAAATTGTTAAACTGATTGTTCGTAAAAAAACAGACGCTAAAAAGTTTGAGCAGTTCGTTGATAAGATGATGGATTCTGGTCTTGCAGATCTAAAAGTCGTTGAAAACTTTGCAATTAGTGAGAACGAAGAATTCAATATTGAGCAATCAGAAGATACGCTTTCTATTCTAAGTAGATACCTTGATGAATCTGAAACTAATATAGATAAAAACGCAGTCAAAGATATCATCAGAAATATATACCAGGAAGCTTGTGAGGTAATCTAATGTTTGTACTCACCATCGAAGGCAAAGAAGACGAGGGTGCATACTCCGTAGCAAATGAAGATGGTGAACGTGTACTTTACCTCTTCGAAGAAGAAGATGATGCAATGAGATATGCTATGATGTTAGAAGAGGATGATTATCCCTCCATGCATGTCATAGAGATAGATCCACAAATGATGGTTAAGGCATGTGAGTATTCTTCCACAAAATATGCTATCATAACAAAGAACGATATTGTAATCCCACCGCGAACTCCATTTCATGATAACGTTTAAGACTATTCGATGGAAGAACTTTCTCTCCACTGGTAATCAATGGACAGAAGTTCAATTGAATACAGATCAGAATACGATGATTGTCGGAACAAACGGTTCTGGTAAGTCTACGATTCTTGATGCTCTTACGTTTTCATTGTTCAACAAACCATTTCGTAAAATCAATAAACCACAACTAATCAACTCAGTAAATGAAAAAGATTGTTGTGTAGAAGTAGAATTTGACATCAAAGGAAACGAGTATAAAATTGTTCGCGGACTCAAACCAGCAAAGTTTGAGATCTGGATCAATGGAGAATTACAAGACCAAGATGCATCTGCGGTTGACCAACAAAAGAAGTTGGAGCAGAGTATCTTGAAACTTAATTTCAAGTCGTTTACTCAAATTGTGATCTTGGGTAGCTCTACCTTCGTTCCCTTCATGCAACTGCCCTCAGCGCACCGTAGAGAGGTCATTGAGGATCTTCTTGATATCAAGATCTTCTCTTCTATGAATATGTTGATCAAAGAAAAAATTCGTACAATCAGAGAAGAAACTAGAACTCTTGAACTTAAAAAAGATTCTCTGAAAGAAAAACTCAAAATGCAGAAAGAGTTTATCGAACAGATTGAAAAAAGCGGTAAAGAAGATATTGAAAAGAAGAAAAGTAAGATCAAAGATATTGCAAAAGAAGCAGGGAAATATCTCACTCAGAATGAAAACCTCACTGAGAAAATAAATGAGATTGGAGAGGTATCTTTTGATTCAAGCACTCTTCGTAAACTAAGTAATCTACGTGCAAAAATTCAAGGAAAGAAAGATTCTTCTGATGAGGAAGTGCAGTTCTTCTCTGATAATTCGGTATGCCCTACCTGTACACAGAGTATTGAAGAAGAGTTTAGGTTAAATAGAATTGGGACACTCAACGCTTCAATAGATAAATTACATGAAGGTCTGTGCGACTTAGACTCTAAAATAAAAGAGGAGGAGTCAAGAGAGTCCCAATACAAAGAGCTCTCACAGGAGGTATCTGCCCTAACAAATGAAGTTTCTCAAAACACTATTCGGGTTTCTGGACTACAACGTCAATGCCGAGACCTGGAATCGGAAATTCAAAGAATTACCGACCAGCTTGCAAACAGAAATTCTGAGCATGAGAAGTTAAACGACTTCAATGAAACTTTACAGGGGACTTATGAAGAGTTAGCAACTAAAACTGAATCAATCAAGAATCACGATTTTGCATACTCCTTATTAAAGGACGGGGGAGTTAAAACTAAAATTATTAAACAGTACCTCCCCCTAATCAACAAACAAGTCAATCGTTATCTTCAAATGATGGACTTCTTCATCAACTTCCAACTTGATGAAGAGTTTAATGAGACTGTTCAGTCTCCCATTCATGATAATTTCTCATATGCTTCTTTCAGCGAGGGAGAGAAGATGAGAATCGATCTAGCACTTTTGTTTACTTGGCGAGAGGTAGCAGCATTTAAAAACTCCGTCAGTACAAACTTACTGATTATGGATGAGGTGTTTGATAGTTCTCTTGATGGTCTTGGCACAGATGATTTCCTTAAAATTATTCGTTATGTAATCAAAGGTGCAAATGTATTCATCATTTCTCATAAGGAGAGTTTATTTGACAAATTTGAGAATGTGATAAAATTTGAGAAGGTAAAAGGTTTCTCACGCAAAGTCCAATGACAACTCCAAACTGGAAACACAATTCTGGCAAAGACAAAAAAGGCAAAGGCACCTGTAAGGGCAGACTCCGAGCCCGAAGGGAGTCTCTTAGACAGTTGAAGAAGCGTCACATGAACCGCCCTAACAAGGCGGTTTCGTCGTATTATGGGTGCATACCTGAGAGAACGGCATGATCAATCTAGAAGTCAAAGGCACGGTTGCTAAACTCCTGGCACAAGAGAACCTCATTGTTGAGCACCGTAATATCAAGACGGCACAGTTCAATGTGGACACCCGTGTTCTGACTTTGCCTATCTGGGAGAAAGCCACTGATACTATCTTTGATCTGCTGGTGGCGCATGAAGTCGGTCATGCTCTCTACACTCCAAACGAAGATCCTCCGAAAACTGTTCCTCACCAGTTCATCAATGTGACTGAGGATGCTCGCATTGAGAAACTAATCAAGCGTCGCTTTCCTGGTCTTGCCAAGACCTTCTTCAAGGGTTATCAGGAACTTCATGAAATGGACTTCTTCTCGATTGAGAATGAAGATTTGAGCAAGATGAACCTTGCCGATCGTGCTAACCTTTGGTTCAAGATTGGTAAGTATGGTGACATCCCCATTGCAAGAGGTGAGGAGATGGACATCATCAATTCGATCGCTGAGGCAGAATCCTTTGCCGATGCTGTAACTGCTGCTGAACTTCTCTATGCCTACTGCAAAAAGCAAAACAATGTTCCAGAAACTAAAAAAGAAAATCAAGAAGATCTGGAAGAACAACAGTCCACTCAAAGCAACTCTTCTGATACTTCTACTTCTGGTGGTGGGAGTTCCACTGATACCGATCCTTCTGGCACTTCTGATGATCTTGATGAAGGCGACGATGGTGATGACAATCTTGATTCTGGGGTGGATTCTGATCAATCTCTTGAACCTTCTGTAAACACTGCTGATAGTCTGGAAGACAAACTCAAATCACTGATCAATCATCAAAGTCGTGATTATCATTATTATGAGCGTCCTATTTTTGATCTTGAAAAAACTATTGTGCCCAACAAACAAATCGTTGATGCTTTACAGAAGCACTGGGACACCGTTTATATTGAAGATTCCTTGAAAGAAGAATTTCTTGGTCGTTGTGATGCACTGTACAAAGAGTACAAGAATTCTTCCCAGAAAGAAGTCAACTACATGGTGAAAGAATTTGAGTGTAAGAAGTCTGCCGACTCTTATGCACGTGCTACCACCAGCCGCACTGGTGTTCTTGACTGCACTAAACTCCACACCTACAAATACAATGAAGATCTGTTCAAGAAAGTAACGATTCTTCCCGATGGTAAAAACCACGGACTGATCTTCGTGCTTGACTGGTCTGGATCCATGGGTAGTATTCTTGGTGGCACCATCAAACAATTGATGAATCTGGTTTGGTTCTGCCGTAAGGTTAGTGTTCCTTTCCGAGTCTATGGATTTACTCATTCCTTCTATTGCGATGATAAAGAAATATTCCCTAGTAAAGCAGTCAATAATAGTTTCTGGGTTGATCGTGGGTTTCGTATGATGGAATTCCTTACCAGTGAGGGTAATGCCAAAGAATTTGAACGCCAATGCATAACTCTATGGCGTTTGACTTGTGCTGTCGCAAATGATTTGAGCGCATATTGTCACATTCTTCCTCAGTATGGTTTGTCTGGAACTCCTCTAAATGAAGCACTGCTATCTCTCCATGACATTCTCCCGAAGTTTATGAAGGAGACTGGTGCTCAAAAGATTCAAACTGTTATCTTGACTGATGGAGAATCACAACCTCTCATCAAATCTACTGAGCGATACACTTACAGTCAGGAGTTTGAAATTTGTCCTGGTCGTTTTCGTGAAGATGGCACTGAGTTTCTGCGTGATCGTAAACTTCGCACTACCTACAAGTTTGATAATTGTGTCACTCACACCACCAGCGTTTTGAAAAATCTCCAAGACAATTTTCCTGGTGTCAACTTTATTGGCATTCGTCTTGCTGCTCCTGGTGAGTTTATGCGATTTGTAAAATATTATACTCAGTATCAACAGCATGAATTGTATGGAAAGTATGCTGAGACCTTCAAGAAAAACAAAGCAGTTGCCATTGATGTTCCTTCTTTCACTAAGTTCTTCTGCATCAGTTCCAATAATCTGAATCAAGATGCATCGTTTGAAGTTGAAGAGGGTGCGAAGAAATCTACGATTCGTGCTGCCTTCAAAAAGTCCTTGACAAAATCCAAGTTTAATCGTAAAATTCTTTCGGAATTCGTGGAGTTGATTGCATGAATATCTTTGTCACGGATCCTGATCCGTACAAGTCAGCGATCGTCCTTCCAGATAAACACATCGTCAAGATGCCCCTAGAAACTTGTCAGATGCTTGCTATTGTATGCTCTGACAAATGGGGACACGGGTTTGGCACTCTTCCCAAGGCAGACGGAACGCCTTATGCCACTGAGAAGGGTGCCTTTCGTAATCATCCTTGCACTGCATGGGCAAATGAATTTGTCGTTAATTGGCAATGGCTACTTGCTCATGGTCTTGCCCTATGTGACGAATACACACATAGATATGGTAAGAGACATACATGTCACAACACTCTTTTAGCAGCAAAAGAGATTCTACCAACTGCTGATCCACAAGGTCGCAGCGGAAAAGAAACCACACCATTTGCGAGGGCAATGCCTGATGAGTTTAAACATGACACAAGCATTGACACTTTTACTGCTTACAAAAATTACATTAGCAGCAAACCTTGGGTTGCATCTAATTATCTTCGTGACGAATCCCGTAAACCAGATTGGATCTGACCAATGAAACATGTTCTTTTCACACTTTATGAATGCGATCCAGACTGTCTCAATGACAGAATTTATATTGAGAATGTGTTATATGAAACGGCATTAGAATGTGGTGCCACGTTTCTTAATACGGTCTCTCATCAATTTAAACCACAGGGAGTTACTGCGGTGACACTTCTTGCAGAATCTCATATTAGTATTCACACTTGGCCAGAGAAGGGTATGGCAGTGTGTGATATCTTCACGTGTGGCGATTGTAATCCACTGCCAGGATTTGATTATATGACAAATAGACTCCATGCTGGCAGGACAGTTCATCACGAGTACACCAGACCTTTTGAGGACAAACCCACTGTGACACTTCGGAAACCTGTCTACCCACCCACCAGTTTCGGGTCATCCTCAGTTATAATTACGGAGTAATCGAAACAAAGCAATGTCTCTTTCCACCGAATACGTCGTCTCCTCTCTCCAAGGACTCTATGGAGAATCTGTAACCAGTGGTGATGTTCGTGCATGGTGTGCAATGAACGGTCTTGGTTATCAGACTGTGACCAAACGATTGGATCAATATAAAGTTGGTCGTGGTAAATGGAATCTGACTGTGCAAGAAAAACTATAACAAACTTATCAAGCACCTGCTGCCCTTCCTGCTATCGAACAAAACCTTATCCCCCAAAAAGATGATACCTTTGTCCAGTTTGGTAATTTTAAGGACATTAAGAAGATTATTTCCAGTCGTCTGTTTTACCCTACCTTTATCACTGGTCTTAGCGGTAACGGGAAAACTTTCGGGGTGGAACAGTCTTGTGCTCAGTTGGGTCGTGAACTGATCCGTGTAAACATTACTATTGAGACTGATGAAGATGATCTCATTGGTGGATTCCGTCTTGTCAATGGTGAGACCGTTTGGCACAATGGTCCAGTCATCGAAGCCTTGGAGCGCGGTGCGATTCTACTGCTTGACGAGATTGACTTGGCTTCCAACAAGATTCTTTGCCTTCAATCGATCCTAGAAGGAAAGGGAGTCTTCCTGAAAAAAATTGGTAAGTACATTCAACCTGCTGCTGGTTTCGATGTGATTGCCACTGCCAATACTAAGGGTAAGGGATCTGATGATGGTCGTTTTATTGGAACTAATGTTCTGAATG
>Ga0070749_10001717_pt1 | contig 14805 bp, 23 predicted proteins | sample VirMetDEL_Nov_18_FD_75180 | JGI IMG/M metagenome (GOLD analysis project Ga0070749, IMG submission 75180) | Aqueous microbial communities from the Delaware River and Bay under freshwater to marine salinity gradient to study organic matter... | ecosystem: Environmental > Aquatic > Marine >...
AAAGAAGAAATAGAACTTGGTGACCAAATCATTAAGGAGCATTGTGATGGGGAGTTTGGAACTCTTCTAATATCAAATAGATTCGATGGTGTTGGGGTTGAGAAAATCCAACAAAAAATCGATGAGTATGACTTACCTATGTTCTATTGGACTAAATCTACTGATGTGGGGTTGGATTTCAAAAAGGCATTGGATATGAGACACATCAATACTCGTATTCAGTTATACATCAAAACAAAAGCAAAGTTTAATGTGGGTAACCAAACTGGGGTAAATGATACCATTGCAAATTACACACCAACCTATACAGTTGCCAGACCTAATCTTGGGTCAAACTTAGTTAGAAGTGAGATTTACTTATGAAAATAGCAGTATACACATCGATTTTCGGGGGGTACGATAAACTCAATGAAAACCAATACAAAATGGATGGGGTTGACTACTTGTGCTTTACTGATTCTGATATACACTCGGACACTTGGGATGTGATTAAATCCACACCTATATATGGTGACCCAAATCGAAATGCTAAAAAGTACAAGATTTTACCACATAGATACTTAGCACAATACGATTACTCAGTTTGGATTGATGGTAATATTCTAATCGTTAATGATATTAGAGACTTGGTAACACAACACACGTATCAAGTATTTGACCACAATCAAACACAATTAGACCCACGTGATTGTATTTATAAAGAGTATGATGCTATAATGAGATTGGGTCAGCAAAATGGTGGTAATTATAAAGATAATCCCAAACTAATGTATTCTCAGATAAAACGATACTTAGATGAGGGATATCCACAAAACAATGGACTTGCAACAAACCCCATCATCCTCAGAAATCATAATGACTCCGAGGTTGTAAAGGTTATGGAGGATTGGTGGGATGAAATAAAACACAACTCCCGCAGAGACCAACTTAGTTTTGACTATATTGCTTGGAAGAACCAATTTAAATATAAATTCTTAGATGGTGATAGTCGAAAAAACGAATACTTTTTACAAACAGGAAAACACAAAGGTAAGTAATGAAATTATATGATTATGACAGCTACGAAGATTATGTAGCAGCACAAGTAGAAGGTAATGTTAGAAAAATAAATAATTCGTATGTGGACCCAATATCACTTAGTGGGTTAGTAGGTCATCTATACGAAGAATATGACTTAAAACCATCTACAATTATTTGTCACGGAACTCGCAGAGGCCTTGAGCAACAATATTTCTTAGATATTTACTCTAAATTGGGATTATCACCAAGTGTTATTGGCACTGAAATAAGTCATACTGCGACTGAGTATCCACATACAATTCAATGGGACTTCCATAACATTAAAGATGAATGGGTTGGTTCAACTGATATCATATATTCTAACTCATTTGACCATTCATATAAACCAACCGAATGTTTAGATACTTGGATGTCCTGTATTTCAGATAATGGGGTATGTGTGTTGGAGTATAGTGATATTTGTGATAATGAGTCTAAGTCTGGACCAACCGACCCATTTGGTGCAACCTTAGAAGAATATAAAGATTTTATATCTAAAAAATACAATATAGTTGATATTCTAACAAATGATGGGTTAGATGACAAGGGTGAGTCTTACAATGGTCGTAGATACTACATCGTAATACGGAATAAGTAATGAGTGAGTGCATATTAGTTGGCAATGCCACTTTTGAAAATAACTATGGTGATTTGATTGACTCACACAACCACGTTTATAGATTTAATAGATTTAAAACAATTGGCTATGAATCTAAAGTAGGTTCTAAATGTACACATTGGATATTGAATAATGCACTTACTACTGATTCGAGAGATTACTATGTAAAGAACATTCATAGTATGAATAAAGCATATCCTGATTTAACCAATACAATTGTAATTACTAATAATACAAAAAGTGTAGGTCGTTTGGATGTCATAAAAAATAATTACGATAATTTTGATTACCATATATCAGATTTCCAACTGAGTAATAAAAAGATGTCAACTGGTATATTAGCACTAAGTTATTTAATAGATGTCTATGATACTATAAATTTAGTTGGATTTGACTTTGGTAAAACTAATCACTATTGGGGGGTGGCGGGTCCATCAGATATACCTGGTAAGCACAATTGGAATCTTGAAATGGATTATGTAAATAACCTTATTGAGAATAACAAAGTAATGGTGTGGTAATTATGGATTATACTAAAAAGTTAGACAACTACTTTAAGACATTTGAACCACAAACCGATGTAATAGTAGTTGGTACAAGCCCATCTTTGAATTCTTATGATTTTGGTAAATATATTGACAAGTTTAAAACTGTAATTAGAGTAAATAAATGTTTTTTTGATGGTATGTATCAACATACAGGTAATAAAATAGACATTTGGTCTACTACTGACAATTATAGATGGGATTATTTTCATCCAATCAAATCCGAACCGCTTACAATTTGGCCAAGAAAGGATGGTGTAGCTGCCGCGATGGGTGATAGATACCATGAGTTTGATAATGTAAATGTAGATAGTGATACTTGGAGTTTTTTAATGAAACACTATGGTGGTAACAAGTTCAGATACAGGTATAAAAAAAGTAAAGATTTAGGAAAATTTATCGGAGTTGGTACTGGTTTAATTACATTAGATAGGGCAATTATTGAGTTTTCTAAAATAACAATTATAGGACATACTTTTTATTTAGAAGGTGGTAACGATGAGCGGGCTTTAAACTTTTACAATAAAGAAGAAGATGATGAACACAAACAAAATCGAAAAGATTACTTTAAAGGTGACGAGCACAGATTTAGACAAATGGACTTTGTACAAAACTGGATTTCTGAAAATAAAATAACGCTTCTAAATCCGTTCGAATATGATAACCTAAGAACAAGAAAAAAATGAAGTTTACAGCATACATAACAGTTAGACTAAATAGTAAGCGATTACCACAAAAAAGTATCAAGACACTTAATGGTAACCCGTTAGTTAATATATGTGTAGACAAGGCAGCAGGAATTTCTGATATTAGTAATACACTTTTGTATTGTAGTGATGACACTGTTGTAGATTACATAAATCCAAGTTTAGATTATACATTCTTAAAAAGAGATACCAAGTTTGATGGGGACTATGTTACATTTAACGATATATTGGATTCGGTTATAGATGATATAAATACAGACTATATTGTATTTTTATCAGTAACTTCCCCATTTGTAAAGCACTCTACCATAGTAGATATGATAGACAAAATAAAGTCAAACGAATACGATTCAGCATTTTTAGCATATGAAGTAAACAATTTTTGTTGGTATGATGATAATCCCTTAAATTATACTATGTCTTCAACTATTAGTCGTACTCAAGACTTAAAGCCAATTATTGTTGAAAACTCCGGATTATATATATTCTCGAAGGATATGTATAAGAAACACAAAAGAAGAATTGGGTTCAATCCATATATTAAAACAGTCGATATGTTGGAAGCATGGGACATTGATACACCGAATGATTTTAAAATAGCAAAATGTTTAGCAAATGAAAAAAATTAAATCAGTTACAATAAGAGATAGTATAACATTTGGGGAGTCATCACCATTTGTACTAATTTCAGGACCGTGTGTCATTGAGAGTGAAGAACACACATTCTATATGGCAAAGGAAATAAAGAAGATTACCTCTAAGTTAGGTATTCCATTTATTTTTAAAGCATCTTTTGATAAAGCAAATCGAACACGACTGCAAAATTATAGAGGTGTCTCTATTGAGGAAGCATCTCATATATTTAGTAGAATCCGTAATGAGTTAAACATCCCAGTCACTACCGATATTCACGAATCTTGGCAGGCCGATGTATTGAAAGATTCAATTGACCTAATCCAAATCCCGGCTTTCTTATGTAGACAAACTGACCTATTAGTTGCTGCTGCAAAGACTGGATTACCAATCAATATCAAAAAAGCACAATTTGTAAACGGTGTAGATATGGAACGGGTTGTGAATAAAGTAGTCTTGTCTGGTAATGGTAATGTGCTTCTTACCGAGCGAGGAAACACATTTGGGTATGGTGATTATGTGGTGGATATGAGAAACCTTGTGACTATGAGAGACTATACACCAGTAATATTTGATGCAACCCATTCCGTTCAAAAAGGGTGTTCGGGTGGTAGTAGTGGTTCTAATAGACATTTTATAGAACCATTAGCAAAAGCTGCTGTGGCAGTGGGTGTGGATGGGTTATTCTTGGAAGTCCACGATAATCCAGATAACGCATTATCAGATGGAACGAGTTCTATAAAACTAAGTGAATTAGAAGTAATGTTAAATAATATATGTAAAGTAGTTGGATAATGAATATATACGTTGATATAGATGAAACAATTTGTTTCTATGAGAATAGAGACTATGTAAACCCAGATTACTCTGAAGCAATTCCAAATTTGGAAAATATAAAAAAAATTTGTATATTGTATGATGCGGGACATACTATAACCTATTGGACCGCCCGTGGAAGTACCACAGGAATTGATTGGTATGATGTAACTAAGAAGCAATTGGATGATTGGGGGTGTAAATACCATCACCTAAGTGTAGGTGAGAAGCCACCATACGATTTATTGATTTGCGACAAAACAAAAAGAATAGAAGAAATATAAAAGGAAAAATTATGGATGGATTCGGTGGTGAACGCCAAATAGGTAAGGTTTTTGAAGAAATCGAACCAAAGCATATTGAGAGATACAACTTTGCTAACAAATTTGTTAGCAAAGGTGATGTGGTCTTAGATGCTGCCTGTGGAATTGGATATGGTTCTACTATTTTGGCAGAGAATGCAAAGTCGGTATTATCATTGGATAACTCAGAAGAAGCATTAGAATATTGTAGAACGCATTGGGGTGCTGAAAATATAACATACGATGTAATTGATTTAGAATCTGATTTTCAGAATAATGTGAATGGTAAGTTTGATGTCATCGTTAGTTTGGAGACATTAGAACACTTAGAGAATCCTCTAATTGAAACTTGTATGAAGTTTTATGAGTTATTAGAGTTAGGTGGTCATTTAATAGTTTCACACCCACATATGCAAAAAACACCAAAAAGTCTAAAAGGTGAACATCATAAACATTGGGAAATTGATGGAGAGTTACTCAGTAGTCAACTAATCGAGAATGGATTCGATGTTGTAGAAGAGTGGTATCAGTCAGGTAGAAAAGCACATAGTAATCCATATCATTTGTTATCACTAAAAAAAATAAAATTATGAAATTAAACTTAGGCTCATACAAAGAAAAGTTTCCAGGATTCTTAAATGTTGACATTGACCCATCAGTAAATCCAGATATTTGTTGTGATATCGAAAAGGGAATTCCAATAGATGATAATATGGTTAGTGAAATCAAAGCAATTATGATATTAGAACACATTGATAATATTATTTTTGTTATGAATGAGTTGTGGCGAATCCTAAAACCAGGTGGTACGATAGATATCGTAGTACCTCATGAAGCATCTGCAATGGCATTCGCAGACCCAACACACAAGCGAGTTTTTAATGAGGAGTCGTTTGGTTACTTTTGTTCAAAGTGGCATGGTGGAATCGATGGTAAATCAAATCATTATAGAATAGCACATACGTATGGTATAACCTGTAACTATGAGATGGTATCTCAAAAGTTTACTACGGATAGACGTAAAGGTCAGCTAAAAGTAACATTAAAATCAATCAAATAAAACGTAAAATTATGAAAATATTTTTAGACACTTTAGAATTAAGTTCAATTCAAAAATACTCAGATATGGGTATATTAGCCGGAGTTACTACGAACCCTACTTTGGCGAAACGGCATGGTATGGATGATGATATCGATATGATTAAAAAAATCAGAGGAGTGATGCCAGTTGGTGAAATTCACGTTGAAGCGTGGGGTACTACTAAGGATGAAATCTTATCTAATATCGAACGATTAAAAGCAAAATCGAATGATATTGATTTGGTTTTTAAAATTCCATTCTCACCTGCAGGTATTGACGCCTGTAATTCTGCAACACGTAATGGTGATAAAACAAATATGCATCTGATATTCTCACATAATCAGGCTATATTATGTGCTAATGTTAATTCCACATACATTTGTCCGTTAGTTGGTAGACTTGATGACACGGGTCATGATGCTATGTTATTTATTGGTGAGTTGGTAAAAACCTTTAACGAGAGATATTCGTTTGACACTAACATTATGGTTTCAAGTGTAAGACATCCAATGCACGTTGTCAAAGCAGCAAAAGCAGGGGCTGATGTAATCACAGTACCATTGAAAGTACTTGAACAAATGTTCGAACACGCATTGACTGCAACAGGTATTGAGTTATTTGAGAAAGATTTACAATCAATGTAATGAAAAAGAACATCGCAGTAGTTACCCCCGTAACACATTTGGATGGAGTACTTGAGTTGTTAAAGTCAAAGGGTAATGTGTTTATGCTGGAGCATGGCACGATAGACCAAGTTCGTGAACTATTACTTAACAACCCAATTGACACTATCTTTTGTAACCCAAATCAACAAAGTTACAAAATTGATGAGGGTTTGTTACGGGGTACTGCAGTTCGTATTATCAATACCGCATCTACCGGACTAAATCACATTGACTTAGAATATTGTGAATCGGTGGGTATTGAAATCCAATGTCATAAAAACGACTTCGAACTAATCAATCAACTACCATCCACTTCAGAGTTGGCATTTGGGTTACTTCTCGACTTGATGAGAAACATCACAATGTCAAACAATGTGACCAAAAGAGATAAAAGTTGGGATTACCTACCATTTGTAGGTCAGCAAATGAAAGACTACAAAGTTGGCATCGTTGGTTATGGTAGATTGGGTAAGATGATGGCTAAGTTTTGTAGAGCGTTTGATGCTGAGGTTTACATCCACGACCCATATTCAGATGAGTCTAATATTGACACATTGGAAGAGTTGTTTGACATATGTGACGCAGTATCACTTCACGTACACGTCACGGCCGAAACACGACATATGATTGATTATGATTTACTTTCACGTGGTGTTAAGTTCTTGGTAAATACATCTCGTGGTGAGGTTGTAAATGAAACTGATATTATAAAGGCACTACACGAGTGTAAGTTGTGGGGGTATGGTGCTGATGTTATCGAAAATGAGTTTGGTGACCCATCTAAATCACCATTCTTTAATTTGGAAAATTCAAAATTAAATTGTATATTCACACCACATACAGGAGGAATGACCATACAAGGTCAGACCAAAGCATATAAATGGAGTATAGATAAATTATGAGAGTATTAGCAATCATCCCAGCAAAGTTGGATTCTAAAAGACTAAAACACAAGAACATCAGAGAGATTGATGGTAAACCTATGTTCCTACATTCAGTTGACTATGCAGATGCAAGTCGATACCATGTAGAGGTTATCGTATCATCCGAGAGTGATGTTGTTGAGGAGATTTGTAATCAATACGAAGTAAGATTCCACAAGAGACCTGCTGAGTTGTGTGGTGATGTTGAGGTTGTAGATGTATATCAACACATCATCAACGAAATCAACGAAGAATATGATATCGTAGTTGGATTACAACCAGACAATCCGAATCGAGTCAACACTCTTGATGAGTGTCTTGACTATATGATTGAGAACAAGTACGATGACATCATCACGATAGATGATACATATCGTAGAAGTGGTGCAATGAGGTTGTTCAAGTACGACTTGCTCAAACAAGGTAAAGTTAGTTACCGAATCGGATGTGTAAAGGAAACTGCTACTGACATCCATACCGAAGAAGACTTAGAAAAAGTAAAAGAATATTACAAATGAACGAATACATTCAGTCACTAAAAGACCAAGGTAAACTAAACATTTCAATCGACCCAAATGAAACTTTCAATTGGGATTACTTCAAGATTGCAGGTCCTTGCTCAGTTGAGGGTGAGTCAATCATTGAGATTGCAAAAGAAATGAAAAGATGTGGCGCGGATGCTCTAAGAGCAGGTGCGTACAAACCTTGTACATTCCCAATCACCAAGGAAACTAACGGATGGAAAGAAGGTCTTCGTAAAGAAGGTCTTGAGTTGTTGAAAGTTGCAAAACAGGAATCTGGACTCCCAATTGTTACTGAAGTAATGGATGTAAGTATGATTGATGAAGTTGGTGAGGTCGCCGATGTATTTCAAATAGGAACTCGTAATTTTCAGAACTATACACTATTAGACGCTCTTGGAAAGCAAGATATTCCAGTATTACTCAAACGAGGTACTTGGGGAACTCTTGATGAAATCTTAGGCGCAGTTGAACGAATCTTAGTAGGTGGTAATCGAAATGTTGCTATATGTCTTAGGGGTGTAGTTGGAATGCCATCTTATAGACATATACACCCAACAACGCGTTGGGCACCAGACCTCATGATGATTCCAGCATTAAAAGAGTTTACTAACATCCCAATCATATATGACCCAAGTCATTCAACTGGATATCGTAATTTTGTAGAGCCGGTATCTAAAGCTGCAATGGCCATTGGTCCTGATGGGTTGATTATAGAATCACATCCCAATCCAGATATGTCTATAAGTGACCCAGCACAAGCTATTGATTATACAACATTATCGAGGATATTTAAATGATAAGTATCATAGTTAGAAATAGAAATGAGGGTGAATATATTGGGTTTACACTACAATCTATATGTGACCACATTCCTAATGCAGAGGTGATTGTTATGGATAACAACTCTACTGATGATTCTATGGATGTAGTTACACTATTCAATACACGGCTCAATATAATAACCTCTAATATAGAAAACTATACACCGGGTAAATCGTTGAATGTGGCGGTTAATATGTGTAGTAATGATATTATATTGATACTATCAGCACACTCTCAAATAACTAAGATGGATTTGAAATCAGTCCAATCATTACTAAAGTTTCATTCAGCAATATTTGGTAATCAGATTCCAATATATCGTGGAAAGAAAATTAACAAGAGATATATATGGTCTCACTTTGGTAATCATGACGTTATAAATATGCATTCTACTATCGAAGATAGACCATTCCTACATAATGCATTTTGTTTCTACAATAAGTCTGATTTGATAGAAACTCCATTTGATGAGGAATTATCTACAAAAGAAGATAGATATTGGGCAATTGATATTTTAAAAGATGGTAAATCATATTTATATACACCAAGTATAGAAGTAAATCACTACTACACTGGTAATGGTGCAACTTGGAAAGGATTAGGATAATGAAAATATTAGTTACAGGTGGAGCGGGGTTTATAGGAACAAACCTTATCAAGCGATTATTGGAAGATGGACACGAAGTTGTATCAATAGACAATTACAACACCGGTTTAAAATCCAACCATCAAAGGGGATGTAAGTATTTAAACCACGACCTCAGAAGTCTTACCGAATTTATGGATGTAGATGTTGTGTTCCATATGGCAGCTATCGCTCGGATTCAACCATCATTTAAAAATCCAAAGGACTACTTTACCACGAATGCAAATGGTACACTTAATCTTGTAGATTGGTGTGCAAGGAACAATGTCCCATTGATTTATGCAGGTTCATCATCTAAACATAGTGGTAAGTTTAAAAATCCATATACTTTTTCAAAAGATGTGGGGGAAGAGGTTGTAGAGTTGTATCAAAAACACTTTGGGCTTAAATCAAGTATAGCTAGATTCTATAATGTATACGGACCACACCAACTAACCGAAGGTGGATACACTACATTAATTGGTAGATGGATTCATAACATTGAAAATGATATTCAATGTGAGATTTATGGAGATGGTGAACAAAGAAGAGACTTTACCCACGTTAATGATATTGTAAATGCACTTGTACTGATAATGTATAAAAATGCATATGGCCACGAATTTGAGTTGGGTAAAGGGAGAAACTACTCAGTAAATGAAATAGCAGATATGTTTGGCATTACCCCAATATACAAAGACCCTAAAGAGGGTGAAGCTAGAACCACATTAAACACCGATACGGCCGCATTTGATATATTGTCGTGGGTGCCGATAGTTGAAATTAACGATTACATAAAAAGTTATGTCAAAGAAAAACATAGTATTCATACCCGCAATTGATGCCGGGCGTGGTAGACATCACGCATACAATTATAGTATACAATCTTGGAAAAATTGGGCAGACAAACATAATGCTGAAGTATTGGTTTGGGATACTGCATTGTATACTTGGGAAGAGATGACAATCCCTTGGCAGAGATACCATTTGTTCAAGATTCTTGACCACAACGGAATTGAGTTTGACCAAGTTCTTATGGTAGACTCTGATACGGTTGTACATCCCGACACTCCCAACTTCTTCGAGATGACTGACCGAAAGTATACTGGCGTTCTTGATTTAGGATGTTGGGAATGGACTGGTCGGTCTTTAAGGCATTACAAAGATATGTTTGATGGATACAAACTTGATAGAGGCCTCTATTTCAATGGTGGATTTCAAATCGTTAATGAATCACACCGTGAGTTCTTTGACTTTGTTTTGGATTACTACTTTAAGAACCAACACGCTTTAGTAGAAAAGCAAAAAGCGGGATTGGGTACTGACCAAACTGTTATAAACTACCTTATACAAACTGAAGGAATTGATTTAAAAATGTTACCTGCTACATTCAATCTACATCATATGTCAAGTAAGAATCTACTTAACTTTGGTCAATCGTGGTGGGGTGATACTATGGATAATCTATATGAGCAGGCATGGGTATATCACTTTAACGCAATTCCTAAAAATGGACTGAATAGAAACTCAGCATACTTTATAAAAAGAGCATACGAAGAACTATGGGGACAATAGCATTTATATCAGAGTTACCATTCAATGGTAAGGTAAGTAGAGACCACCCACATATGAGAACTGAGTTTGCTCAGTTTTGTGCTCTGAAAGCAGACCATTATTGTTTCTATCAAATGGAACAATTACAATCTCAATATGACCACATCATTCTACTCATCAGTAAGACTGATAAACTCAGAGACTTTGTATACCAAAAAGAAAACTTGGTATCAGACTTGAGAAGCTTTGGTAAGAAGATTTGGTTTATGCAGGAGGCAACTGCACAAATATACCAAACAAAAGAACTTCATCATCAGATTTGGCACTACAACTTACTACAAGAAGTAGATGGTATCCTTACCGAAAATATAACGGACTTTAACTACTTTAAAGGTATGACCACATCTGATAAAGAAATTCATACCATTCCTACTTTGATTATTGAAGATAATTTTGTATATTTAAAAGATACTACAAAAGAAGAGAAGGTTATGATGGGTGGTAATTTTACATCGTGGTATGGTGGGTTTGATTCTTACTTAGTTGCAAGTGAGTTTAATAAACCAATATCAGTACCAAAAATGAGAACAGTTGCAAACGAAAATCAATTGGTAGAGGTATTACCACACGTTACGTTTTCCGAATGGATGAAACTCCTATCGAGTTATAAGTACGCAGTACATCTAATGCCTAATATCACGGCGGGTACGTTTTCATTGAATTGTTCTTTTCTTGGTATACCATGTATAAGTTATGTTGATGCTGATACACAAAGATTATGTCAACCCATGCTATCGGTTGATAGATTTGATTTAGAAAGTGCACGAAATTTAGCAAAACAACTTAGAGATGATGAGGACTTCTATAATGAATGTTCTAAATCAGCTCTAAATAATTACAACAAACACTTCCATGAGAACGTGTTTTTAACTAAAATGAATAAAATATTATGTTAAGTAAATCAGATATATCATTTATCCAACCATCTCGTAATAATTTAAAGTACCTAAAGTGGTCGTACGATTCAATCAGAAAGAATGGTGGGTCGGAGTCAACAATATGTGTTGCTGATGATTTCAGTAACGATGGAACTTGGGAGTGGTGTGAAGATATGATGAAGAAAGACCCAAACTTCAAAGCAATCAGAAACGAAGGGCCAACACGATTGGGTCATACTATTCTATACGATAGATTAATCAACGAAGTAGCTACCACACCAATTGTAGGTATATATCATGCTGATATGTATTTATGTCCCGGTGCTCTTGAGTCAGTATTAGAACATATCAAACCATTGAGTGTTGTTTCATTAACTCGTATTGAACCACCACTTCATCCCGATGGGCCTGAGAAGATTCTGATAGATTTTGGTATTGAGCCAGAGGAGTTTGTGGAATTAGAGGATGATTTGTTACATCAGATTCCATCATTAAAGCAGGGTAGAACTACAGAGGGTATCTTTGCTCCTTGGTTCTTATTCAAAGAAGACTTCACTTCTATTGGTGGTCACGACCCATTATTTGCACCACAATCAAAAGAGGATACTGATATCTTCAATAGATTCCACTTGAATGGATACACATTCGTTCAGACTTGGGATGGGTTTGTATATCATATGACTTGTAGAGGTAGTAGATTTGCAGATGGGGCAAAGCGTAATCCAAATGGTGAGGTCTTTATGAAGAATAGAGAGACTGGCGAGTGGTTAACACAAAACGAACGTTCTACTCGTAACTTTCTAAGAAAGTGGGGACACTTTTGTAAACACGATAAGTTAATGAAACCCATCGTTCCTCACAAATACAACGTGGAGTTCAGAGTTTTCAATGCTAACGAACAATTGTTGAGTATGTTAGAACCTTGGTGTAGTAACATCCATGTGGACATACCACAAGAAAAAATCGATGAATACATCAAATTAGAACAACCAAATACTCAATTCAACTTGAGTGATAGAATCAACCAAGAAGTAGATTCAGATATAATTGTTAGATTTGATGCAAATAAATTTACACAAAACGCATTTAATTACATCCAACAATTATCAGAAATATTAGATTTTAATGATTTTGGTATCGGTGACTACGAGCTCGACATATTTAATATAAAGGTGAATCGTGTAAAGCATTACGATTCGACACTAATAAATTTATGAGATACTTTATATTACTACCAGGGGACACCGAGGAATCGGTAGACTTCTCAACTAATATCTTAGGTGAAGTTTCATTTAAGAACTTTTGGGCAGACCAAGGGTTTGATATCCTCGTTAAATTGGTAGAAAAGCATCCCGACACCTTAGATGAGGTGGTAATCAAAGATGAAAAATCAAAATCACATTCCGTAGAAGACTTCTTGGACAAGATTAAAAAACTAAGGATAATCCAAAATGGGTAAAATTAACATTAACACTCTCGATGAATTCGAGGATGACTATGAAGTTTATGAAAAATTTACAAAATCAAATAGGAAACAAAGTTCAAATGATAAAGACGTTCTCGAATCACCGGGGGAGTCTTATGGTGGGAGAAAACGTGACTCTTATATCAGTAAACGAACAAAAGCAAGAACTTAGAGTATCAGACCCTTTTGGTGTAGAATGGGTAGTTCCTTTGGAATTCATACATACTTATATGTAGGGGAGAACTACAATGGGTACGATATCTAAATATGAAGAAGCATTAGAACGATTGATTAAGTCGATTGATGAGAAATGGTCTGACTCGTATAAGAAGTCTATTGATTGTAATAACCCCAAGGGTTTTAGTCAAAGAGCACATTGTGCGGGAAGAAATAAAAAAGGAAAGTAACTATGTCGTGTTATACAAGAGAACAAATTGAAACTGCTGTTAAAGCAAAAGGATATAAATGGTTTACAGCTGACAACTATGATGTTAATATTGTAGGGGTTAGAAATGCTGAAACTGAAGGTAAGGTGACTAATCGATTTGATGACTGTGTTACCATTTCTTATAAAAACGAAAGCGGAGAATGGAATTTCCATTGCTTTGATGCAACTACTGATCCAGGTTCACATTGGGAAAAAAACATTATGAGAAAAGAAGGTGTTGCAATCTTAAAAGAAGGTCAGTATAGAGGTTCTCATATGATTGGTTTACACCAAGGAAAATATGAAGCTTTACGGCAGAAAAAACCCTTAAAAGTATATAGAGATAATGATAAAGATGGAGTATATGACTTTATTGAAGAAAATGTACACGAGGGTATCTATGGTATCAACATCCATAGAGCAACTTCAAGGTCTGGTGGTAAGTCAGTACAAGTGGACAAGTGGTCGGCCGGTTGTCAAGTTATTGCTGCAAATGATGACTTTAAGTTGTTTATGGAAGTTGTGAATAAGGCCGCAAAGGTTTGGGGTAACTCATTTACATACACACTTATCAACTCGGATGATATAAAATAAACATACTTATACTAAAAACATCCACGGAATATATTATGAAAAAACATCTACTAACACTATTATTTCTAACACCACTCCTTGCATTCTCACAGGCTTCAAGTTGGTTTGAGGTTGAGTTAGAGTTTGGTGGTTGGGACACAAATCCCAACGCAGTATGTATCACACAAGATGGTGATACACTCTTTTATAAAGAAAGATTAAACGGACAAACTCCAAGATACCATTACGCAGTAATTAATGCTGATACTGGTGATATCAATGTCGAGTTCAAGAGTAACTCATCAGCAGGATGGTATAGTTTTTCTAATCAGTCACCATCGTACTTTACTCTTAGAAACTTTACTCAAGGTGAAATTATCGATTTGTTTGAACTTGATTGGAACAACGATGATATAACTTGGATGGGTACATACCCAGGATTGACCTATGATACGGTAGTAAATCTACTCTCACAACCACCACCAATTGCTGGGTGTATGGATTCAACTTCATCAAGTTACAATCCT
>Ga0070749_10001719_pt1 | contig 14798 bp, 16 predicted proteins | sample VirMetDEL_Nov_18_FD_75180 | JGI IMG/M metagenome (GOLD analysis project Ga0070749, IMG submission 75180) | Aqueous microbial communities from the Delaware River and Bay under freshwater to marine salinity gradient to study organic matter... | ecosystem: Environmental > Aquatic > Marine >...
TACCAAACGCAAACTATATGATAGGTCTGATGATTGAGGGGCAAAAGGTTATTGCCGAAAAACAAGGCAAAACACCCGCTAAAAAGGTTGCTAAGAAAAAAGCACCCGTAGCACCAATTCCTTCTGGGTCATCCTCAAAGAAAGCAACAGGCAACACTGCGGAAAAATCAGCATTAGCAAAGCGCATAGCAGCAGCAGAAAAAACATATTCTGAGACTGGCAGCACTAACGATAGAATCAGATTAGCTGAGTTGAGAGGTCAACTCAAAAACTTATAATACATATATTAGGAAAGGTAAAATACAGTGGCATTAGCAACATCATATAACGCAGCAGGTAATCGTGAGCAAATCACAGATGACCTTACAGTTTTGGAGCCAGAAGAAACTCCAATTCTGTCAATGGCAAAGAAATCAAAAGCTACAGCAACTTTTATTGAGTGGCAAGCCGATGATTTAGATACACCCGCATTTGCAGGAGTATCAGAAGGGGCAGACGTAAATTCATTCGACAATAAGGCAGCGAATAGAGCAAAACTTGGTAACTACGTTCAGAAGTTTCGTAGAACTTGGCAAGTTTCAGATATTCAGCAACTCGTTGCTACTGCGGGCGTTCCAAGTGAAATCGCACGTTCTGAAGCAAAATGTGTTCGTGAATTAAAAAGAGATATTGAATCAGCAATCGCTTCCGACCAAGATCGTCAGCAAGAAACTGGTGCAGTAACTCCATACAAACTTCGCGGTTTAGGTGATTGGATTGATGCTTCAGGACCATCTGACGTTCCCGCAGCATACAGAACTCCTTCTGCAAGTGTTAACTCGACAGCAATGGGTTCATTCACAGAAGATACTCTACAGGGTGTTCTTCAAAGCCGTTATGAACAAGTAGGATCAGCAGGAGATAATCTATATCTCGTTGCAGGACCAACTCTTAAACGCACAATCACAGACTTCGCTCGCGCATCTGATACTACTTATCGCGTGACTGAAGATGCAAACGACAAGAAAATCACTCTTAACGTCATGCAATATGAAGGTGATTACGGCGTAGTTTATATTGTTCCTTCACTATTCAACGGACGCACTAGCGGAAGTGGCATTGATGCAACAGTTCGTCATCGTGGTTATTTACTAACTAACGATTTAATTGAGGTTCCGATTCTTAAAGCAGAATCTTCACAACGCCTTGAGAACCAGGGTGGGGGTGAGCGTGGATTTTGTGACGCGGTGCTCTCTCTTTGCGTAAAGAATCCTTTGGGATTAGGTGCATTTAAAGCTACTTCTTAATCATTCAATATAGGAGAGATATAACATGACAGTTCAAGAAGCAGCCTTATTAGGTTACACTCACGTTAAAACAATCACAGCAGCAGATTTGACTAGCACTACTTCTGGTGGCGCTGAAACAGAAAGTCTGTTCACTATCCCTAAAGATGGGTGCGTGGATGAGGTGTTGTTTTACGTTAAAACTCAGTTCGATGGAGCAAGTTCTTCCGATTTGGCAATCACAGTAGGTGATGACGATGACGCAGATGGATTCATTGCATCTGCAACAATTCACGCTGACGGAACACCTGTTAGCTCTAAAATCAACACTGGTGCATATTTCACCGTTGGTTCAGATGCTAATACAGGTAACTGTAAAGTGTATGACAATACTACAACTAAGACTCTTAGTGCAGTATTTACGCCAACAGGAGATTCAAACAGTGATATCTCTACAGGTGAAGTTGTAATCGCAGCTCGTATCAGAGACTTCAGCGAAATTAAATAAACAATCTTAATGGGGGGCGGTCTACAAAGTTAGGCCACCCCTTTAACTTATACATTATGAGCGAAATTGACCAACTTGCAGATAATATGTATGATGTTCCTGAATTGCGGGGAATGAACGGAACAGCGTATATGGATGGACTTGAAAGATATTTTAGATTTAGCGAATCTAGGGATGTAAAAGAATTTAGCTTCAAAAAGCGAGAAGCAGATGCATTAATGGAAAAAAAAGTTCTTGATAACCAAAACAAGGGAATTGATGGATTAGGGCAACTCAAAGGAGTAATCCCTGCCAGAGAGTTCTTTAGGTGGAGGCAGGATCAAGGCGATTATATATGGGAAGATAAACACTTCCTTAATAGTTTTTATAGGGATAATCCGCAATTTAAAGTCAAAGGCTACACTAATAGCCACTATTAATCATGGCAAGAACAAGCACATACAGTGAATTTGAGGATGGAGTTAAGGCTTTAATAGGCATTGATGATCTACAAACAGTTGAACAGACACAGCTTAATGCTTACTTTAATAAGTGGATTAGGCTTGCATGGGAAAGATGGGAATGGCCTGAAGTCATAACCATTGAAGAACGCACTCCTGACAGTAATGGCTTGATAGATTATGAGCAAGGTGGCGAAACAGCCATATCAGGGTTCTTTAATATATATGATGTTAACCCTAGAAGCACTCAGGTTCCTCAAGAATACACTTTTGAGCTTGATGGTAATGGTGCTAACCTAATTGACTGGGATAGCGATTCTGGAACTGTTTTTGTGCGTTTTAGAACCAAGGTATCAACATATACCACAGAGGGAACGCAAACTATTCCTTACATTTTTCTTCCATACTTAATTAATGTCTGCTATGCAGATTGGCTCAAAGCAGAAGGTCAGCATGGAAAGGCACAAATGGCTATGGATGAAGCGGAACAAATGATCTTATTTGAAATAGAGAAATTTGAAAGGCAACAAAATCAACAGCAACCTGTCTATGTAACCACTCATGGTTCTACTCAATACAGGATTGGCGTATGATTTGACAAATAATAAAAAGTGAATTAACTATAGTTTATTCTCCAATAGAAATAGAAATAGAAACGGAAACAGAAAATGGGAGCAACAAACGTAAGCAATTTTAGAACTCAAATAGTAGATGTTACATTAACACTAGATGCAGCAACTCATGCAGCAGGTGATATTGTGGCAGACTTTCAAAAGTTTGATGTAGTAGGAGCAGCTAGAGCGCAAGATATTCATATCAGAGGCACTATCAATGACGTAAAAGTTGTAGATAAGGATGACCAGGGTATTGAAATGGATGTCATCTTTGCTCAATCTCTTGATACAGCAGCACCAACTCTAGGAACTGAAGGTTCAGCAGTTAGCATATCAGATGCAAATGCAGCCAAAATCATAGGTGTAGCAAATATCTCTAGTTACACAGACCTTATTAATAGTCAATATGGTCAGCCAAGTTCATTTACTCCAATTGGGTTTAATATCAGTAACTCAAATTATTTATATGTAGGAGCAGTCACGCGAGGGACACCAACATATACAGCTAGTGGAGTAGTTCTTAGGCTTAACATAACAGTAGAATAAGGAGGTAGCAATGTCTTTCAAGACAAAAGTGTTACCTTACTTTAGGCATTGGACTAAAACTGCCGTTGTAGCTGCTGCTCAGACCATTACAGATATAGCTAATTTGTGGGGTTACTGGCGAAGTGACACAGGGGTTAATGGTAAGTTGGCGGTTGATTTAGCTAATACCATAGGTTCTGCTCAAGTAGATTACCTCAGTAATACATCTCACAATATAGATGGTTCTGTTGTTTCTGCTCACATTGTATGTGACAGCGATGATTGGTCTAACGCCACTAAGCAGATTTTATTTACAATTAATGATGGTAGCACAGCAAATGAGATAGAAGTCAGCACAGCAAGCGGAACAATGTCTGTCAAGGCTACCCTTGGAAGTACTACCACTACTGCAACATATACGCATACTTATTCTGGTTTCAATCATATTTTAGTTTCTGTTACTGAAAACTCAGCTACAGGCATTAAAATATACTCCAATGGATCAGAAGTAACTTATGGAGGTAGCCAAGATACTACAGGAGATACTTTCTCTGCCACCATGACTACTGTTTATGAGGGTGGAAGTAATCTTTCTACAAGCAATCCTCTAGATGGAGCAATCGACCAATTTGTAATAGCTAATGGATATGATTTAACCGCAGACGCATCTACTTTTTACGGGGATTCAGGCGTTGGAATAAAATTTGGAGATTTAGTTGGAACTGAAGGTTTCTATAATTATGTCATTGCTTCTGGTGGTGGATGTTGGGTAGATCACGACTCCCCTAAGAATTTCGGCAGAGAGAGTAGCCAAGAAACTCATGCTGTTTATTTGTCTGGTACGGTTAATGATTATTTTAGTTCAACATCTAGTGATTTTAATTTTGGAGGATCTGCTTTTTCTATTGGAGCATGGGTAAAACTAGATGATAATTCTACAATTGATACTTTTATTGGTAAAATTATATCTGAGACGATAGGAAATAGGTGTTTTGGTATATTTTTCGCCAACGGAAAACCTTCATTGTCTATTTATGACTCTTCTAATAATCAAATAGCTAAAAGATATGATGTAGATATAGGAACAGGTTGGAATCATGTGTTCTGGACATACAACGGCAATGGAACAGATTATACGAATATTACTATTTATGTTAATGGAGTAGATGTTGGAGGGATTGATTTAGATTCAGGAATATTTGGAGGTTGGAATGAGGTTGAAACCTTTGAGATAGGAAAAAACAGAATATCTGGTTTGTCTAATTTCAGTGGTAAAGTAGATCAAGTTCAAGTTTACAACGCAGCAATAGACCCAACACCTACTGGACTAGATCTTCATAATTCAGGTGTGCCACTAAACTACGCAGACCTTAGTGCAGCTCAAAAGACGAACCTAGTATCCCATTGGGACTTCAACGAACAGGATCACACAATCATAGGTCAGGATAGTCACACTAATCTCAACCACCTGACTCCTAATAATATAGGAGAATTGGATCTTGTTGGCGGGAAAGACTCATTAGACCTCACAGAGAACGGCATAGATTCTAGTAATGCAGTCGCGGGGGTGGTAGTAGGTCAGGTAATAAATCAAGAAAATGTATTCTCTTGGACTGATCTTAGCGGTAATAGCAACGACCTAGAGCAATCAACGATAGCCAATCAGCCATTATTCGATGAAAATAAGGGTATTAGATTTACTGGAAGCAAGTTTCTTATTACATCTGGCAATGCAGGAATAGCAACAGACTTTACCGTATTTATGGTAGGTCAATTTACTGACATTACAGAAGCTACAGCACTACTTAAAACTAGCGCAGATTTAATTAGCAAGGATACTTCAGGTAAGATTAAAAACGATTTTGCTACTACACCAAATGCATCTACTACGGCACTAGTCAATGATACAAATAAAATATTTGCAGTAAGGTTAGAAGATGGTGTAGCGGGTGATTATTGGTTTGACGGAACTCAGGGTGACAGTATTACAGACACTACCAACAATACAACAGATGCAGCCCTTAGGCTAATTAATACAACTCTTACAGGCACAGCTTTCATTGACTCTGTAGTAGTGTATCAGCGATCACTTACAGATGCAGAAATGGCAGATGTATTCACCGACCTTAATAACAGATTTAGCGTATATTGATATGTATTATAAAATTTACACAGCACAACAAGATTGGATGGACGCTCACACCTTAATTAAGAATGAATTAGGGTTGCCAAGAAGATGCGGTGAAAAGTGGGCAAACATAACAGAGTGTATTGTAAATAATACTGAGCATGAGGAATATGGAAATCTATTTATGCCAATTCCTGAGAGTATGGAAGATCAATTCAATGGACTAGTAGAAAGAGACTTAACCTGGGTGTCATAATGAGCATTATATTTATAGCGGGAGTAAAAACGGCATCTGAGTATATGGCTGATACAATAGCCCTAAATTCAGCACTTCCACGCTATGATATAAGCAATTACAACCATACCAAGATAAACAATCTTCCTGATTATGGATTTGTTGGGAAGATGCATCAAAGACCAAGCAAAGAATTGATAGATTTCATTTTATCTACAGGTCAAAAAAGATTAATAGTCCACCATAGATGCCCTAAAGATGCTGCATTATCAAGGCTTCACCACAGAAATAGATTAGAAGCACCTCATTCTGATTGGAATAAGTTGTCATTTGAAGAAAAGGTAAGAGAATTTGTTCCTGTCTATGAAGAATATAAAGATTGGAACCACGAGTGGTATACTTTCATGGATGACAGGATTCAGATTAGGCACACTAGTTTTGAGAATATGGTAAAGTGGAAGAACACCTTTTGGGAGATGGTTTTGAATTTCATCGGTTTAGATTTAATAGGACTTCCAGATAAGGCATCGAATTGTAACTTTAGGAAAGGTGAGGTTGGTTCTTTTGAAATCGAAGTTCCAAAGGAATTAAAAGCACTCTTCAAATGAAAGGAAATATGAAAAAAATAATAGCAACACTAGCACTATGCTTCCTATTTGTGGGATGCAGCACAGTTGAAAAAGCACTGTATGTTGATAATGGGCAAGATAACCCTGCAACACCAGATGTCAATGAGGGAATCGTATTGAACCCTATCGTTGAGAAAAGCATGGACATTGTAGAACCACTTGCAAGCACAGTTCCTTTTGGAACGGCAGTTACAGGTGTGTTGGGAACACTATTGACAGCATTCTTAGAGGTAAAGCGAAGAAAGGCTAAGAAGGTAGCCAAGATCGCTGCAATTGCCATAGAAACAGCAGTTAAAAGCGAGGCAGGACAAGAGGCTATTAGAGAGGTTAAGGCTAAAGTAGCCAAGCTTGCAGACAAGAATGGGGTATCCAAGGAGGTTAACAATATAGTAAAGGAAGTTAGCTAACAATGGACGCAAATAAGGCACTAGCAATGTATACTGTTTCGGGAGGGACAGGTGCTTATCTATGGATGGAGAGCGCGACTACCATTATGGCATTCGTGACGGCATTTGTAGCACTTGTTGGTGCTTTATTCACTGCCTATTCTCAGATCAGAAAAGCACTTATGATAAGAAAAGAATTTAAAGAAAAACAACAAAACAGGGTTTGAGAATGAGCAGATATAATTTAACAAGAATTGAAGGAAAAGATGGTAATCCAAGTCAAAGAAACAAGGTAAGAGTAGACAACGCGGGAAATCTCCAAGTTGGAATAGGTAGCGGGGGCAATAGCACAGATTTTGCAGACAGAATTAGAACCTCAGAGAAGGAAGAGTTGTTTACTCATGCTGCCTTTAGTATGAAAAATCACACTATGATAGAAGACACTGCGGGGAGTGGTTCTTCTACATTTCAATTTAATTTAAGTGCAACAGACTTAAACACAACAACAGCAAGTGGGGATAGGGTAACTAGACAATCATTTTATTACATACCATACCTTCCTGGTAGTCCTGTTTTGGCAAAAATGACAGGGGTTTTTGCGGAATCAAAGGCAAATGTCTCTCAGCGAATTGGAATGTTTGACAATGACAATGGGGTTTTCTTTGAAGATGATGGAACTGGAATGGGTGTTGTTCGCAGAACAAAAACAAGCGGTTCAATTGTTAATAATAGGGTGTCTCAAGCAGATTGGAATATAGATCCACTTGATGGGACTGGACCTAGCGGTGAAACTGTTACAAGTTGGAATGAATGGTTACTTTTTTGGGTAGAATACTTATGGCAAGGGGCAGTAGGTGTTAAGTGGGGAATTATAAAGAATGGCAAAAGAATAAAATGCCACCAATATTATCCAGATGGTGAAACTGTTCCTTATATATCAAAGCCGAATCTCCCTGCTAGATATGAGATTGAAAACACAGGAACAGCAGCTAGTGGAACAAAATTAGTTGAAGGGTGTGTTGATGTTGTAGCAGAGGGGGGTCATAGATTGGTAGGTTCAGATTGGGCATTTGGAACTAAAGCAACACCAATCAATGTAGGAACAAGCGAAGAGGTTGTTTTGGTTGCTAGACTTAAAACATCCTTTGATTCTCAGGATGTTAGAAGAATAATTAAATTGCTAACTACTTCTTTTTTAGCAGACACAGAGGATGTTTATGTTCGTGTTGCGGTAGTTCACAGCCCAACATCTGTAACGGGTGGTTCTTGGACTAGTGTTGATTCTACCCACTCTGCAATTGAATATAATGTAGGTCAGCCAACAATAACAGGTGGGGATAATCATACATTTGATGAATATTTTGTTCCCGCAAGTTCAGGTGGGCAGGGGCAATCTGGCACTGGCTCAAGCCAATCTAGGTTTGATGATACACACAGTTTAGCTGTTCAAAACTACGACAGTTCAGTTTCAGATCTATTTGTAATATATGCCACAGCAATGGCAAACACTACAAATGTATGGGCATCTATGCACGTGCTAGAATATGAGTGATTTGACAAAATTCAAGAATTAAATATAGTTAATTAAATATAGTTACCTAAAGAATACTTAATAGTAATATGTCGAGATTCAGAGCATTTGCACAATTAGATGACCCTATCACACAGGATGGAGATTTTGCGTGGAAGGGAATGGATTCTCGTAGGCATCCAACTACGTTAGAACCAGGGTTGCTTGCTCTGTCTCAAAACATGAGACTAGACAAGACTGTTGCAAAGGTAAGAAAAGGTTCAGAATACCTATCCGATGCAATATCATTAGCCAAAACACCGATAACAATATCTTTCACGTTTCCAACATCTTTTAATATAGACAGCATTACATCTGCGGGTTCTGTAGCTAAATATACAGTTGGAGGTGGACATGGATTACTAGATGGAGATACTTGCGAAGTTACAGGAGCATCTATATCAGGCTACAATGCTACTGGTGTTGTATCATTAGCTTCTGTAAGCGTGTTTGGCATTAACATAGGAACGTCATTGGCAGGTGAAAACCCCACCAATGCAACAGGAATACAAAGATTAATAATACAGGAAGAATATGATGATGGTATATTCTCATCTGGCGTTTTTACAGATGATTCGGACGGAAACGAGTATATTGTTCTGTTATCTGCTAGTAAAGCTTTCTTCGTTGATCCAGATGACGCTAGTAACCCTATTGAGGTAGATTATACAGGAACAGAAAGTATTGCATCTACAGATAACGTAGATTTGATACAGTGTCTCAATAAATTAGTAATGTTGCGCGGAGATAGTAAGCAACCATTAGAGTTTGATGGCAACCTAAGCACTCCAAGTGATTTTGAGCTTGTATCAAGCACAGCAATAGGAGCAGATGGGCTTAATTCAATAACAGGCACAGTTAGTATTGCTTCAGGTGCAGCAACAGTCACAGGAACAGATACATACTTTAAAACCGATTTAGCAGTAAACGATAGAATCAAAGTCAATGGTGAATATAACTTTGTTGCATCCATTGCTTCAGATACTACATTAACAGCAGACAATAACTGGACAAGTAACTCTTCTGGTGACACTCTATATAAGGGCAGGGATCGCCTAGATTTGATTCCAATGCCAAAGGCTAACTTTGGGTTGTATTACCAAAATAGATTGATTTTAGACTATCCTGACGGCTCTAGAAACGATATTATACTATCTGATATACTTGATGTTGACACATACGATGCAGCACAGAATCAATTCAAGCTCAGAGATGGGTCAGGTGACAAGGTTGTAGGGTTTAGTCCTTACAAAGAAGATGATTTAGTGGTGTTCCTTAGAGATTCAATCCACCTTATTAAGAATGTATCAAACAACTTAGATAATGTTGACGTTGAGGAATTAACCAGAGAAGTAGGGTGTATTGCTAGAGATACAATTGTTACAATAGGTGAAAGAATTTTCTTTTTATCTGAGCAGGGAGTATACAGCCTACAATCAGGTTTTGAGGACAGATTAAAGGGGTATGCAGAACCTTTATCTAAACCAATTGACGATCAGATAAGTGATCTTAACTTTAGCGCAGTAGAAGGCTCAACAGCAGCATATCACAATAATAGATACTACATAGCAGTTCCAACGGGTTCATCTACTACAAACAATAAGGTGTTTGTTTACAACATATTAAATGAAGCGTGGGAATCTGTTGATACATACCCAACTGGGCTACAAATAAATAAATTTCACATCGTAGATTATGGAAATGACCATAGATTATTCGCTGTAGGTGCTTCAGGAATACTCATTCTGCTTGAAGAAAAAGAAAATGATGAAACTGGTTCTGCTCAATCTACAGAAATCAATGGTAAAATAACAACTAGAAGATACACCCATGGAAATCAGCAGATTAAGAAGTTTAGCAGACTTCAGGCTGATTTAGATATGCCAGCAGATTCTTCATTAGAAATTACAGCAATTACACAAAATCCTGACAGTGAGACACTACTAAAAACAGTAAGTAATTCAGGTGCAAGTGTAGAAGATACATTTGTGAGAGCTTCAATCCCCAAAAGAGGATATGGAGCTAGTATTCAAATTGAAACAACGAAGGGCAGACCAGAGATTAGAGGAATTAATACTGAAGCAATAGATAAGTTTAGAGGAACAAGAACGTTTGAATAGAAGTTTTAACAAGAAATATTATGGCAGAGAATTATTATAGTAATGGTGATATAGTCAAGCCTAGCGGTATTAATGAATTAGCTGCTAGAAGTTTTGATTGGACGGTAAAAACAACAACCTACACAGCAGTAGACAGAGATCAAGTTATGGCTGACACGTCAAGTGCGGCATGGACTTTGACCTTGCCTAGCTCACCTGCTGATGGAAATATGGTAGGCATAGCAGATGCAGATGATACATTTGCAGATAATAATTTAACAGTTGATGGAAACGGGAAAAACATTCATGGAGATTCCACCCTAGTGGTAGATGTTAAGAATGCTAGTTTCTTTCTAAGATATAGTAGCACTCAAGGTGAATGGAGAATAACAGGAATTTAAAAATAGGAATATAAGATTATGGCAAATTTAAGCACATTATTAGGTGGAGGAGGGCTGCAATCTAAACCAGTTCTTCATGTTCAAGATGTAAAGACTGGAGATGTTGGTGGTGGCTTTGTAAATTCTACTAATACATATCTAACTAGAGACATCAACAGAATAGTTAAAAACAGCATTACAGGTGCTACCCTGACTAATGATGGAACTACAAGTGGAACAGTTGGTGCAGTTGGAACTCAAACAATAGTAAATAATCCAAGTGGGTCATCTAACAATAGCACACACGTAACGCTTCCTGCTGGCGATTATTACTTTGAAGTTCAAATGGATGCGAGTGGCAACCAGCAAACAACCTCTAAATTGTATGACAAAACAGGGACAACTGATCTTATTTATATTAGATCGTATGACGGTTTAGGTAATGTAAATTCTCATATTGTTAGTAGTGGATATTTTACATTATCTGTTTCTTCAAATGTAGATGTTAGAACTGCATTTGGCGCAGATAATTCTACGAAATACGACTTAGGTGGCGGAAATCTTACTTCGGCATCAGTATATGAGATAATATTAGACTGGAAAATTTACAAACTATAATATTATGGGCGAACCTCTAACAATGGAAGATATAGAACATGATAGGTAGAAAATATAACATATTTAACTGGTTTCACAGCATAGTTCCTAGATTTCAGATTTGGGGTGCGCTAATAGGTGGAGCAGCAACATTAGGTGGATCATTGCTTAGCTCTAGGGGATCTAAAAAAGCAAAAGTCAGAGAATATAATCCGTTAGATATTGGACATCAAACGCTAGGGGCACAAGCTCAGCTTATGCCACTTGTTGCAGAACAAGAGGATTATTGGCGACCACTAATGACTGACATAGGTGTTCGTGGAATGGAACACGCTTTTGGGAGGCTGAGAAAGGGCATAGGAGAGGCTACAGATTTCTCTGCAAAGCAAAGTCAACAAGCTATGCAGAAGTATGCTCCTGGTTACGCCAGTATGGTTAGGCAACTTAATCCTGAGTTATATGAGACATTAGGATTAGCAACTGGTCAATATAAGGATTTAATGGCAGATGCTCAAGCTACTCGTGGTCCTACAGAGATCGAGGAAACTCTGAGAGGTCAGGCATTGTCAGATTTGCAATTAGGTAGACAATTAGACCCAAGAGAGGCTAGAGATTTAGAGCAAGCAACTAGAGGTGGATTTCAGGCGCGAGGAAGGGCTGTAGATAACGCTGCAATTGCTCAAGATGTATTAAATAGATACAGACTAGGAACTGAAGCAGAACAACGCAGAAGAGGTTTTGCAATGGGTGCTAATCAGATGTTTAGGCAGGGTCAGCAGCAAGATAGAGCTTACGGCTTAGATGTAGGAAGATTTGGACTTGGAGTAGGGCAATTAGGTATAGCTAGTAAGATTAATCCTTTATTAGCACCAGGCTTGCAACAGGCAATGACTATGACACCAGGAGCAATGCTAGGCATGGCAGGTCAGTATGCTACCTCTCAGCCTACATTATTTAATCCATTTGATCCTGCGGGTAATGCTTTACTTACAGGAGGTATATCTGCACAGAATCAAGCAGCAGCAGCCCAACAAGCTAATAGGGCGCAAATGGGTGCAGGTCTTATGGGATTAGGTAGCAATATACTTACTTCTCAACAAGGCATGGCAGGACTAGGAAAAATAGGTTCAGGCATAGCAGGGATGTTTGGAGGCGGAAGCAATCCTCCGATTGATGCAGGATTCAGCATGGGTTCTGGTGTTGGTAAGGGTTATAGCTTTGGTCAATAATAGATAGGAGATATAGAAATGGCACAACCATATTTTACAAATCAACCAGTTCCAATTCAGCAGGTATCACCAGAGCTTTTAATGGCTCCTGGTAGGGCTATGGGTAGGGCATTTGAAAAACTAGGTCAATCTGTTGGTGTAGCCATGGAAAGGCAAGAACTAAAGAAACAAAAGGAACAACAAAGGCAGTCTGTTGAGGCATTTCTATTAAATCAAGGATTTGATCCAGATGAAGCTAACTTAATGTCAAGAGATAAGGATGTAGCATTCAATGCATCTAAGGCACTAAGGGAACAGCAACAATTCGAGCAGCAAAAGAAATATCAAAATCAATTAATGGCAACTTCAAGAGCAAATGAACAAGCTCTTATTCAAAGTTTGACAGAAAAAAAAGAGGATACTGCTGCTGAAAAAGAATTATGGGGGTTTCTTCAAAAAGGAAAGACAAGAACGATTCCAACGCAAGAAACCGTATCAGAGAGAGTTTTGGATATTGGCGCAAGGGATTGGCAGCCAGACTTGGGAATAGATGAATTTATACCACCAACGCAAGCTGCGCCACAACAGCAGTTGATTAGTCAGCTTACAGGAGAAAACAGGGGTGCTATTAATATGATTGACGATGCCATGAGAACAGTTCTAGGGCAAGAAAAATCAGGTGAGCTAACAGCACCAAAAGCAAACAAGGCAATAGACAGGCTTTTGAATGCAAGGGGCAAGTTAATTTCCGATGAGGAAAGGATTTCACTAGAACCAGATGTTGCAAGATTAGAGGAACAGGCTAAAGAAGCAATGTTAATGCAGGAGGATGATTTACCAATTGAGTCTCCAATATTAGAAAAGGAAGTGATTAGAGAAGGTGAAGAAGAAGTTGAAATGACGGATGAGCAAATATTAAAAGAAGCTCAAAAAACCCTTTCTCCATTAGCATACAAAAAGTTCAAAGAAAAGATGGTAGGGACTGACGCGTTAAAACAACTAAAGTCACAGCTTGATATTAAGAACAAAATGGCAGATTTGTCTATAAAGATGCAAAAGCTTCAATCGTCTGGTGATGAGTCGCTTTCTGAGACAGATGGCAAAACATGGAATGCAATTACAAGAATGGATTATATTGAAGAATCACTAGAAAAATTAGGTGCAGATGTTGGGTTTGGAAGTGAGGCAGCAGCAAAGTTTAATCTAAATGTTCTAAAAGATGAGGATAGACAAATATATGAAGCATACAGAGACAATTGGATTGCTGCAAATTTAAGAAAAGAATCTGGTGCTGCAATAAGTGACACTGAAATGAAAAATGCCAGAGAGCAATATTTTCCTATGATTGGCGACTCAAAGAAAACAGCAATGGCAAAGAAAAAACTAAGATTAAAGCAAAGAGAAGGGTATTATGGTAGCCTTAGTGAATCGACAAAGAAAAAATACAACAAACAAGGCAAGGACTTAATCAGGGAGTCAATAAAAAAGAAACCAGACGCAGATGCTCAATCGGATATAAGGGTGACTGATCCATTTCAACAGAAAAGCAAATATACAGGTGGAGTAATTAATTTTCAAACAGGTCAATAGATGCCACAATACCAATTTACATCACCAGAAGGAAAATCTATTTCATTTGAGTATGAAGGGGAGGTAACAGAACCAATGCTCGATGAGTTATTTGCTAGACCAGAGGTTGCAGATAGACCACTAACAGAAGTAGAATTTTCTCGCAAGTTTGATATAGATAAGGACAAGGACTTTGACTGGTCTGGTTTAGGCAAGGGACTAATGGCTGCTCCTGGCGTTGTTGGTGGAATGTTAGTTGAGGCAGCTAAAGATTCACCTGCAATGTTTTCCAAAAAGGGAGTTAAAACTTCCTACGAGGCTGCAAAGTATGGCACAATGGGAACAATTAATCTTGCTAAAAATATATGGGGAAACTCTGTAGAAGCCATATTCATGGATAGAGAAGAGGAAAAGGCAAACGAATATGAGAGATATTTGGACAATTATCAATTCAATGAAGAACGAAAGAAGTTAATTGAGTCAGGTGAAGTTTTAAAGGGTGCGTTTGAAGTTGGCGAGATGGTTTTGGATGCCACAAACCTAATACCGTTTGCAGGTCAAGGTAAGTTTGGTGTTCAGACAGCAGCGAGGGCAGGTGCTAAAGGCATGGCAAAGGCAGGTGCTAAAGTTGCAGGTGGAGCACAA